>SAMEA104315437__coassemble_116_pt1 | contig 109148 bp, 76 predicted proteins | sample SAMEA104315437__metabat2_high_PE_004 | metagenome-assembled genome bin SAMEA104315437 (sample SAMEA104315437) | gut metagenome | biome: Monkey gut; feature: monkey-associated habitat; material: faeces | place: China | collected 2013
TGGGGTAATACCAAAGTAATAACTTAATCTACGACAGGTTTCTGCTGAATCTGTACAAGCAATAATTGGAACTGATGGTCTAAATTTGCAGATACGTTTTGCGGTTCCTCCAGTTTCTGTAAATGCAAATATTGCTTGAACTTTTTCAAGAGTCAAACAGCACTCAGAAACACATGCACCTATTGCTTCTGATTTAGAAAACGTATTGTATTTTTGATTTGTTCTTAGATGATCTTCATAGTTAATTGTAGCTTCAGTTGCAAGGGCAATTTTATTCATATATTGGACAGTTTCAACTGGATATTTACCAATTGCAGACTCACCACTCAACATTATAGCATCACAACCATCTAGAATGGCATTAGCAACATCACTTGCTTCGGCTCTTGTTGGACGTGGATTATTAATCATTGATTCCATCATATGAGTAGCTGTAATAACGGGTTTGCCGGCAGCATTAGCAAGGGCAATAATTTTCTTTTGGTAAAGAGGAACAAGCTCAGGAGCTACTTCTACTCCAAGATCTCCACGGGCAACCATAATTCCATCAGATGCTTCAATAATTGATTCTATATTGTTTAGACCTTCTTGATTTTCAATTTTAGAAATTATTTCAATATTTTGCTTTCCAAAATTCTTTAAAATGTTTCTTACTTCTTCAACATCTTCTTTTCTTCTTACAAAAGAAAGGGCTATTAAATCAACACCTTGGTTACAGCCAAATTTTATGTCCTCATAGTCTTTTTCAGAAACAAAAGGCATAGTTAATGTTACTCCAGGAACATTAATTCCTTTTTTATTTTTAATCGCTCCTGCATTATTAAAACGACATATTACTTCGTTTTCATTTTTTCCAATTACTGTAAGGGAAATTTTACCATCATCAATCAAGATTTCATTATTAACATCTATATCATTGAAAAATTCTGGACAATTTACATAGAATCTTTCTTTATTTCCAACTACTTCTTCAGAAACCATTTTTACTACATCACCTGTTTCAAAGTAGCATTCACCATTTTCAAATGTTCCCACTCTAATTTCAGGTCCCTTGGTATCAAGCATAATACCTATATGTTTATTGGTTTTAGCACTAGCTGTTTTGATTCTAGCAATTCTTTTTACTGATTCTTCATATGTTGCATGGGAGAAGTTTAATCTTGCGACATTCATTCCTGCGTTAAACATTTTAATTAACATTTTTTCACTTTCAACAGCAGGACCAATTGTACATATTATCTTTGTTTTTCTTGTTATCATTTATATTATTTCCTTTCTAATACTTTTTTTAAGTATTGGCCTGTTAATGAATCTTCACATTTTACAATTTCTTCAGGAGTTCCTGTTGCGATTATATGACCACCTTTATTTCCGCCACTAGGACCTAAATCAATTATATAATCCGCAAGTTTTATGACATCTAGGTTATGTTCAATTATTACAACTGATGCTCCAAGCTTTACAATTTTTTGAATCATTTTCATTAACTTATCTACATCATATGTATGAAGACCTGTTGTTGGTTCATCAAATATGAACATTGTATTTTCAGTAACCTTTTTATGTAGTTCACTTGCTAGTTTTACTCTTTGTGCTTCACCACCTGATAGAGTGGTTGCACTTTGACCTAGTTTTATGTACCCAAGACCTACATCATTAAGTGTTTTCATTTTCGCATAGATTTGAGGGATGTTTTCAAAAAATGAGCAAGCTTCTTCAACAGTCATATCTAATACATCAGATATAGATTTATCTTTATATTTTACTTCTAACGTTTCATAATTATATCTTTTTCCATGACAGGCTTCACATTCAACATAAACATCTGGCAAAAAGTGCATTGCTATTCTAATTACCCCATCACCTTGACATGTTTCACATCTTCCACCTTTTACATTAAAGGAAAAACGACTTTTTGTGTATCCACGTTTTTTCGCTTCTAGGGTTGTTGCGAAAAGATCTCTTATCGCATCAAAAACACCTGTATATGTAGCTGGATTTGATCTTGGAGTTCTTCCAATTGGTGATTGGTCAATTTGAATTACACGTTCAATTTGATTTATTCCCTCAATACCATCTGATTCTCCAGGTACAACATTGGAATGATTAATTGTTTTTGCAAGAGTATTGTATAAAATATCATTGACTAATGATGATTTACCACTTCCAGATACTCCGGTTACTAATACAAGTTTATGTAAAGGAATCTCTACATCTATATTTTTTAAGTTATTATGATGAGCATTCTTTATAACAATTTTCCCTAAATCCTCAGTAATTCTTGTTGTTGGAATTTCTATTTTTCTTCTTCCTGATAAATAGTCACCTGTAATTGATCGTGGATTTGCCATTATTTCATCAATTGTTCCTTGAGCAACTACTTCACCACCATGAACTCCTGCATAAGGGCCTATATCAACTATATAGTCACACTCATGCATTATTTCTTCATCATGTTCTACCACTATTAAAGTATTATCTAAATCTCTCATTTCTTTAAGTGAATTTATTAGTTTATGATTATCACTTTGATGAAGACCAATTGATGGCTCATCTAATACATATAATACACCTGTTAAATGAGAACCAATTTGAGTAGCAAGTCTAATTCTTTGAGCTTCACCACCTGATAAGGTTCCTGCTTTACGTGATAAGGTTAAATACTCTAATCCAACATTTTTCAAAAATTGTAATCTATTTTTAATTTCTTTGATTACAAGTTGACTAATTTGTTTTTCTTTTTCTGTTAAATTTAAATTATCTATAAAATCTAAAGCTTCTAGAATAGACATTTCTGTAAAATCATATATGTTTTTACCCTTAATTAGTACTGATAATACTGTTTGAGATAATCTTTTTCCATTACAAACTGGACAAGTAATCTCTTTCATATATGAACCATAATATTCACGTTGCATATTTGATTCAGTTTCTTCATATCTTCTTTTAATAAGTGAAGCTAATCCTTCTATTGGTTTATTCTTTTTCATAGAAATACCACCAGTAGAATGTATTTCGTATAGTATTGGTTCTTTTGAACCATATAATATTATTTCTTTTTGTTCATCAGTTAGATCTTTATATGGTTTAAAAACATCTATTTTATATTTTTCAAATAAAGCTTTATACATTTGCCATTCAATATTATCAGTAAAAACAATGTTTTTTAAATATCTTATAGCACCATCAGCAATTGATGCTTCAGAATTTACAATTAAACGATCAATATCTAGTTCATTTGTAAAGCCTAGTCCTTTACAATTTGGACATGCTCCAAGCGGTGAGTTGAATGAAAACATTGCGGGTTCAAGTTTTCCAATGGTAAACCCACAATCTGGGCAACTATAATGCTCACTAAACATTATTCTTTCTCCATCAATTTCAACATATATTTTACCTTCACCAAGTTTTGAGGCAGTTTCTAATGATTCATATAGTCTAGATCTAATTTCTGGTCTAATTTTAATTCTATCAATAACAACTAAAATGTTGTGTTTTACATTTTTCTCAAGGCTAATCTCTTCATCTAAATCCATCATTTCTCCATCAATGATTGCTTTAGAGTATCCATCTTTTCTTAATATTTCAATTGTTTTTTCAAATGTTCCTTTTCTTTCTTCAGCAATTGGAGAAAGAATTACTACTCTTGATTCTTGAGGATATTCAAAAACTTTATTGCACATTTGTTCAATTGTTTGACTACTAATTTCATGATGGTGGATAGGACAGTGAGGGCGGCCAATTCTTGCATATAGTAATCTAAGATAATCATAGATTTCTGTTACTGTTCCAACTGTAGAACGAGGATTTCGGCTAGTTGTTTTTTGATCTATGGAAATAGCTGGTGATAATCCTTCTATTACATCAACATCAGGTTTATCTACATTATCCAAGAATTGTCTTGCATATGCCGATAGACTTTCAACATATCGTCTTTGTCCTTCAGCGTAAATTGTGTCAAAAGCTAGTGATGATTTACCACTCCCAGATACTCCTGTCATTACAATTAATTTATTTCTTGGTATTGTTAAATTAACGTTTTTTAAGTTGTTTTCTCTAGCACCTTTAATAATTATTTGATTGTTCATAATATCACCATCCTTATTATGCCATTTATTTATTATACCATAAGCAGAGTTTTTATTTTATTAATTTACTTTATTTTTATATAAGAAAACATTGGCTATTTTTCATAACCAATGTTTGTATTTATTCGTTTAACATTTTTAAAAATGTTTCTTCATCAATAATTTTAACATTTAATTCTTGAGCCTTTTTAAGTTTGGACCCTGCTTCACTTCCCGCAAGCACATAGGTTGTTTTCTTACTTACACTTGATGATGTCTTGCCACCAGCATTTTCAATCATTGTTGATGCCTCATCACGTGTTAGAGTTGGAAGTGTTCCTGTTAAAACAAAAGTTTGACCTAAAAATTTTGAAGATAACTGATTATCCACCGATGTCGGGTTAACTCCTAAGTCTATTAAATTACGAATAAGAATTTGGTGTTTTTCCTCTTTAAAGTAATCAATGATACTTTGGGCCATAACATCACCAATATCATCAATTTCAACTAAATCTTCAAACTTAGCTTTTGATAATTCTTCAATATTATGGTAGTACTTCATTAAATTTTTAGCTGCTTTAGCTCCAACATGTCTTATTCCAAGACCAAAGATAAAACGATCTAAACTATTGTGTTTACTGTTTTCTATAGCTGATAGAAGATTCTCTATTTTTTTTATTCCAAATCTTTCTACTGATAATAGTTCGGTTTTGTAATTTTTTAAAAGATAGATATCCTTAATATCTTCGATGAAACCGAGTTGAGCAAGTTGCTCTATTTGTTTTTCACCTAGTCCATCAATATCCATTGCAACTCTTGAAGCAAAGTGGATTATTCCTTCTAATCTTCTACCACCACATTCAGGATTTTTACAGTAATGTTCTGCTTCTCCTTCAGCTTTTTCAAGTTTGCCACCACATACAGGACATACAAGTGGCATTTTAAAAGGAATACTATCATTTGATCTTCTTTCTAAATCAACATCTACTACTTCAGGAATTATTTCCCCAGCTTTTCTTACTCTAACATAATCACCTATTCTTAAGTCACGACTTAATATAAAGGCTTCATTGTTAAGGGTTGCACGAGATACCATAGTCCCCCCAACATATACAGGGTCTAAAATTGCATTTGGTGTAATTATTCCCGTTCTTCCTACTGTGAAAATTATATTTTTAAGTCTTGTTGTAACTATCTCAGCAGGAAACTTATATGCTATTGCCCATTTAGGAACTTTGACTGTGTAACCGATTATATCATATAATTCAAATTCATTAACTTTGATTACTACCCCATCGGTAGCATAATTTAATGTTTTTCGTTTATCTTTATATTCTTCCAAATAGGCAATTACTTCATCAATGTTTTTACAATGACGATGATGTGGATTTACACTAAATCCTAAATTTTCTAAAAATTTAAGAGTATCACTTTGTGTTTTCATTCCATAGTTTTCTGGATTAATTAATGTATAAGCAAACTGATCAAGTTCTCTTTCTTTAGTGATATTGGGATCAAGTTGTCTTAAACTACCTCCAGCAGCATTTCTTGGATTCGCAAAAGGAACAAGATTATTTTCTTTTCTTATTTGATTAAGATGCTCAAAGACATCTTTTCTCATATATACTTCTCCACGGACTTCCATTGACAAATGCTTTTTAAGAATTTTAGGTAGTGATTTAATCATTAACATATTTTTTGTAATGTTCTCACCTACTACACCATTACCTCTTGTGGCTCCAAGTACTAGTAAACCATCTTCATAATGTGCAGTGCTCGCAATACCATCAATTTTTAATTCTACTGTATATGTAAAATTAGGAGTAACTTTTCTAATTCTTTCATCAAATTCTCTTAATTCATCATAACTAAAAGCATTAGCTAAAGATAGCATTGGATTTTGATGAGTAATTTGTCCTAAATCTGTTTTAAGAAAGTCTCCAACTTTTTTTGTAGGAGTGTTAGGAAGAACTAAATCTGGATTTTCTTTTTCTAAAGCTTCTAGTTCTCGCATTAAACTATCATATTCTACATCATCAACTGTTGGGTTATCTAAAATATAATATTCATAATTATATTGATTTAATATATTAACTAGATATTTAATTCTTTCTTTAATTTCATTAATATTCATGATGCACTTCCTAAAAAATTAATTATTAATTGTGTTATATAATCCTCACGATCAGTTCTCAACATCATATGTCCAATATCTGGTATTCTATATACTTCTTTATATCCTATTATTCTTGGAATTATCTTAGTGACTGCTTTTGCTTTTACAAGTTCATCAAGTTCACCGCGAATTATTAAACAAGGTTTATCTACATCTCCATTAATTGAATTAATATAATTTACTAATTTTACAAATTCTAAACCATTCCTAAGAGTAAATTTTGGCAATGTATTTTTTATTACAAAATTTACGGCTTCACGTTCTTTTTTAAAGTATGCACTTAGTAATTCTTTTTGTGATTCTTTAGATAATTTCTTTATTTTCTTTAAGTAATTAATTTTATCAATAACTAAGTTTGTATTAATATTATCTAACGCTGGTGCTAATAACACAAGTTTATTAACGGGATAGTTTAAACCTACGTACCAAGCAAGGGCACCACCTAGAGAAAATCCAATAACATCTACTTCATTATTTTTGGTAAGTTCACTAAATTCCGAATCTAACTGTTTAATACAAGCATCCTTAGTAAAATTTTTTAAATTGCATTTATTTTCATGACCTGGTAAACATAGGAGTATTACCTGATCATAAATTTTAATCAATTTACCTGGTAACGATTTAAAATCTCGATAGTCGGTTAGATAGCCATGAATTAAAACACAAATTCTACTCATTAACAACCTTTATAGTTGGATGGTCTTTAGTAATTTTACGAATTGCATTATCCTTTTCAAATAGAATTTGAACAAAACGATCATCGCATGCTATTACCATTCCATATCCAAAGAAAGTATGTACAATCTTCGTTCCAACTTTAATTTCTCCAGATTTCTTTTCTTCTTTGGCTTGTTTTTCTATGCATTTTTGTAGATCGTTAGATACTAAAAATTCTGTAAGGAAACGAGATTTTTGATTTCTTACCACTCTTCCATAAATTAATCTACGATTGCAACAAGTTAGATATAGTTTTTCTTTTGCACGTGTAAAAGCCACATATGCAACTCTACGTTCTTCTTCAATGTCAGATTCTTCTCTTATTGATGGGAAGATTCCTTCTTCTAATCCAACAACAAATACAGCTTTAAATTCTAATCCTTTAATGGAATGAATTGTAGAAACTGTTACAGCGTTTTCTTCTTCATCTTCTCCATATGATTGATCTAAAATAATTTCATCTAGACTTGTTTCAATTTTTTCTTTTTGAGTTAAATCTGTATCTTCATATGTTTCTTCTACACGATAAAGAATTGACTTAAATTCCATTAAATTATCTACACGATTTGTATCATCAGTATCTTCTTGTTTAAGCATGTCTAAATAACCAGTTTTTTCAACAAGTTTATCAAAGAATGCAACTAATGTTAAATTTTCAAGATCTTCACGTAAACTTTCTATTGTTGTTTTAAATTCTTTAAGAGCTAGAGTCTTACTTGAAGGAGCTTGTTCATATAATATGTCAATTGCTTTAAGTACAGGAACGTGATGTTCTTCCATCACACTATATAGCTTTTCTAATGTCTTTTCACCAACACCACGTGAAGGTCTATCAATTATACGTTTAAAATGAACAACCTTAGAATCATCTGTAATAAAACGTAAGTAACTAATAATATCTTTAATTTCTTTACGTTTTAAATATGAAAAGCCACCATAAATGCTATATGGGATACTGTTTTCAATTAATTCAAGTTCAAAATTACGAGATATAGCATTATTACGATAAAGGATTGCGATATCAGAGAATTCATAATGTTCATGATTAACTAAATGAATGATTTCATTTATTACAAATCTAACTTCATCTTCATAATAGTAAGCATCATGAATTATTACTGATGTACCATTTCCCTTAATTTCCGTAAATAATTCTTTAGGTTCACGCATTTGATTATTTTTTATTAAAGAGTTTGCACCTTTTAAAATCATATCATTAGAACGATAGTTTTGAAGAAGTTTAAATACTTGAGCATCTTTATAATCATTCTTAGAAAAATTAAGCATATTGTCAACACATGCACCTCTAAAGGAATATATACTTTGATCATCATCTCCCACAACAAAAATGTTTCTTGTTTTGGCACCTAATTTTTTGATAATTTCATATTGGATTTCATTAGTATCTTGAAATTCATCAACTAATATATAATGATACAAATCTTGATAATATTCAAGAACATCTTTTATATCTAATAGTTGATTTGTTAATATTAACAAATCATCAAAATCAACCATATTATTTTCTTTTAGGTATTTTTGATATAAATCAAAAACTTCTTTTTCTTTGTTTTTTAGCGGACGTAAGCCATTTTTATAATCGCCTATCATCTTAATCATTGCTCTTGGAGAAAATAATTTTCGATCAATTTTGTCATTTTTATATATTTCATTTAAAATTTTAAGCATTTCCTCATCATCGATTATCTCAAAATCTTTTTCATATCCAATAAGTGTAATATAACGTCTTAGTATGCGATTACATAAAGAATGAATTGTTGAAATATGAACTTTTGAAGCTATCTCTTTTGATAAGTGTAAAGATAAACGTTCACGCATTTCGGCAGTAGCTTTTTTGGTAAATGTTATTGCGAGAATATTGTATGGCTTAATATTATGGTTTTGAATCATATTAATTATTCTAGCAATTAATGTTTTAGTTTTACCAGTTCCTGCCCCAGCAAACACCATTACAGGTCCATCTATTGCTTCTGCGGCTGCACGTTGTTCTTTATTTAATGTATCTAAAATGCTATTCATAATCATACCGTAAATGAAGATTTTAATCCTACTATACGATTAAAAACGAGTTCATTTCCTTTCGATTCATAATCTACTGTATAATATCCGTTTCTTACAAATTGAAATTTATCTAAAGGATTTACTCCCTCTAAAGCCCACTCTACAAATCCCTCGCATTTAACCCATGAATTTGGGTTTAATCTTTCTTTAAAGTTTTCAGCTGATACCTTTTCATCTAAAATTAATGGTTCAAATAAATTAAATATTGCCTTTTTTGCAGTTGTTGCTTCAACAAAATGAATATTACCATTTGGCTTTCTTTCATTGAATCCACTTCCACTCTTAGTTTGGGGATCGTATGTGCAATGTAATTCTTTTATTGTTCCATCTTCATTATAGATTATTTCATTACATTTGATAAAATATGCATGCATTAGACGTACTTCTAAACCAAGAGATAGTCTCTTCCAATGTTTATTTGGTTTTTCTGGTAAAAAGTCTTCTTGTTCAATGTAAATATTTCTACCAAATGGAATTTTATAAGTTCCAAGTTCTGGATTTTCTGAATTGTTTTCTGCTTCAAGCCATTCGATTTTATCTTCTGGATAGTTAGTTATTACAACCTTCAATGGATTAATTACCGCATTTCTACGATTAACCTTTAATTTTAAGTCTTCTCTTAAGAAATGTTCAAGCATTCCATATTCAGTAGTTGAATTAACTTTAGAAAGACCAGTTGATAAAATGAAGTTTTTAATTGCTTCTGGTGTAAATCCACGACGTTTTAATCCTACAAGTGTTGGCATTCTAGGGTCATCATAACCTGTAACTAGATGTTCTTCAACTAATTGTTTTAGGTATCTTTTACTCATAATCATATTAGTAATGCCTAGACGTCCAAATTCAATTTGGCGTGGATGGTGTTCCATTTCTGTATTATTTACTACCCATTCATATAGTGGACGATGATCTTCAAATTCCAAACTACATAATGAGTGAGTAATTCCTTCAAAGGCATCTTGAAGAGGATGAGCAAAATCATACATTGGATAAATACACCATTTATCTCCTGTTTGATGATGACTAACTTTCATGATTCTGTAAATTACAGGATCACGCATATTAATATTTGGACTAGCCATATCAATTTTTGCACGTAATGTCTTTTCTCCATTTTCGTACTTTCCTTCGCGCATTTCTTCAAATAAACGTAAGTTCTCTTCAACACTACGATTACGATATGGTGAATTGATACCCGGCTCTGTTATTGAACCACGATATTTAGTTAATTCATCTGGAGTCAAATCATCAACATAAGCAAGGCCTTTACGAATTAAAAGTTTGGCTTTTTCAAATGTTGCATCAAAATAGTTTGAACCATATGTAATTGTTTTAGGTGTATAACCAAGCCATTCTATATCTTTAGTGATAGCATCAATATATTCAGCACCTTCTTTTGACGGATTAGTGTCATCAAAACGAAGGTTTGTTGCTCCATTAAATTCTTTTGCAAGTTCAAAATTTGTTATAATTGCTCTTGCATGGCCAATGTGTAAATATGCATTTGGTTCTGGGGGAAAACGAGTAAGTATTGTACTTACCGTACCGCTTTCTAAATCATTTTTCATTATTGTTTTTATAAAATTAGAATTTTCCATAATCTACCTCTATTTTCTTGATGTTTCTTGCATGAGCATATTTTGTATATAAATCAAGCATTAGCTTTTCATCATTTTCTAAATCATCAACACCAAAGCAAATTATCATTATTAGAATTGTTTTGGTGTTATTGTTTACACATGTTCTTAATGTATCACTTGTTGGAGTTCCAAATGGACCAATACTATCTTCATATACTGGAAGTTTATAAATATTTAAACTTCCTCTATTAATTGCTTCATATGGTTCATTCTCTTTACCTAAGCGAATATTAATATTACCTTTTATCAAATCAGCATCTACAACACATACGCTACGCATTGTTTCTACTGATACTATATTACCTAAATCAATGATATCACCTAATTGGTAGATTCCATTTCCCTTTACAAACCTTCTTAATAAAGCTTCGCACGCAGGTCTTGTATGGCTTGGATCTTTTCCAAACTTTTTATAACCATCTCTAGTTTCTTTTAATTTAGGTATTTTTACAATTTCTTCAGGTAAATATTTGTTTGTATATTTATCTTTTAAGTTTTCCAAGTAATTTGAAACTTCTTTTGTTTTTGCATTATCAATATCCAGGGTATATGCAATAACTCGAAACATTGGAACTTTTTCCATTATTTCATTACTGATTATCAATTTCACGTTTTATTTCCTCTATTTTAGCTGCTACATCTTCATATTCTTTTACTGATTCTTCAAGTTTTACAAGTTCATCATATTTCATAGAAACTATTGTGTTTAGTTCTTTTTGTTGATCATATAATGCTGGAAGTTTTTGTTCAATTGCTTTTTTGTCTTTTAAAACATTCATTAATTTTAAGTTTTGTTGTGCAGATGAAATCTTTTGAATTTCTTGGTTTGTGTTTTCTAAATCAAGTTCATATTTTTGTTTTAATGATTCGCTTTCTACAATCTCATCAGTTATTTTATGGATAGATGCTTTCGCATATGGATCAAATGACTTTAATCTTCTTTCTTCTTTTAAGTCTTTAATTTTAATTGTTAGATTTTCAATTTCTTGTTTTAGTAGATTCGCTGTAGCAATATAGCCTTCATATCTACTTACTATTTCTGAATAGTTAGGATTAGAATTAATAGCTTTAACTGTTAAGTTTACATATTCTTCTAATTGTTTAATATTTGAAGAGGCCGTTTCAAGAATACTCGCAACCTGTGAATATTCAGCATACTTTTGTTCATATTCTTTTTTTAATGGTTCTAATTCTGAAAGTCTTGTAGTTAATTTACTTAGTTCCATTGTAAGATTCAATTGTACATTAGATACAGTATCAACAGTTATTAATTCTTGTTCATACTTTTCCATTATCTTATCCATTTCATAAGCTATATCTTTATTGGTGTATTCAAGAACTTGTAAATGTTTAATTTCATCTTGTACTTTTCTTAAGTTTTGATCTTTTAACATTTTAAATAACTCTGTTAATTCTTCTTTTGACTTATTAACTTTTGTTAACTCAAGAGCTAAGCTATCCAACATAGTATCAATTGTTTCTAAAGAAATGGTTTGAATTGCTTGTTCTAAACTATCCTTCTCAGATGTTTTTGTTTTGATTGTAATTTTGGTCTCTTGTTCTAAAGAGTTTAATTTATCAAGTCTATTTATTAATTCATTTTTCTTAGTTATAATTTGAATATTAATTGGATAAATTACTTTTTTTAGCAATTCCATCGCATGATCAAATTCTCTTAATACAGCTTCGTTGCTTGATGAACCATTTAATAATTTATAGATTCTTGATAAAATATCGAGTGTATCATTTGTAATTTTAGTTTCTTGTTGAGTTACATTTTTTACATCATTTTCAAATTCAAATTTGAATTTTTCAAGTTCATAGTATAAATTATTAATTTCTTCATCAATCTCTTTAATTCTTGAAATTGAAGCTTCATTGTGAGCCGCAATTACATCCATACCTTCTTCTTGTTTCATTATCATATCATATTCATTTTGAAGTTTTTGACGTTGTTCTTCAAGTTTGTTAAGACGTCTTTGATAAACATCATCATGAATTGATAGATATTTTTTAAGATAATAATTACTAATAGTTATTGGTTCATCTGAATTATAGTTTTTACCACTAATAGCAAGTTCATTTTGTAGGTCATTTACTAAATGTTTTAATTGTAAGTTTTCTTCTTCTAGTTCTTTAATTCTTTTTTGAAGATTTTCAATTGACATATCATTCATCATACTAGATCATCCTCACTTATATTTTTGTTTTCATTTTCTTTTACTATCGCACATTCTGTAGTTAAAAAAATACTTGCTATAGAGATTGCTGATGTAATAGCTGATTTTTCTACCGATGTTGGGTCTATAATACCAGCTTGTTTTAAGCGTACAAGTTTGGAAGTACTTGCGTCAAACCAGTATGCATTATTTACTTCTTTAACAACTTGTGCAAAATCTAGTCCTGCATTAGTAACTATTTGTTGGAATGGTTTCTTTAATACTTCTGTTAATATATCACAAACAACACCATAAGATGGATCGCGTTTGATATTGCGAAGCATTTCACTTATTTCATAAAATACCTTTCCACCGCCTTCAATAATACCATCTTTCATTGCGGCCTTTGTTGCATTTAAGGCATCTTCTACACGAAGTTTTAATTCTTTTAATTCAATTTCTGTCGATGCTCCTACTTTTATTAAGGCAATACCACCAAGAATTTTAGCAAGGCGTTCACTGAGTTTTTGTTTATCATACTCACTAGTTGTAATTGCCATTTCATTTCTTATGGCATCAGCACGTGCAAGAATTGTGTCTTTATCACCACCACCATCAATAATAATAGTTTGATCTTTAGTTACAACAACTTTTACAGCAGTTCCAAGCACAATGTTTGTATCTGTTAAATTCATGCCAATAGTTGAATCAACAAATGTAGCACCTGTAATTACAGCTATATCTTCAAACAATTTAGCTTTTCTATCGCCAAAACTTGGAGCTTTTGTTACAACTACATTAAATACACCTCTTAGTTTGTTTACAATTAGTGCACTTAATACTTCTTGTTCCATATCATCGCATACAATAAATAATGGTCTTCCATTTTTCATTGATTTTTCAAGATGTGGGAGTAACTCTTGCATATTTACAATTTTTTTATCTGTTACAAGAATTAATGGATTATCTAGCGAGGCTTCCATTTTTTCTTTGTCGTTTACCATATATAGGGATAAGTATCCACGATCATACGAATATCCCTTGACTACATCTAAATATGTATTTAGTCCTTGTGATTCTTCAACCATGACTAATCCATCGCGTCCTACTTCTTCATATGCAGCCGCAATATATTCACCTATTTCTCTATTTTGTGAAGAAAGTGTTGCAACCTTTTTTAGATCCTCACTTGACTGAACGGGAGTTGAAACACGATCAATTTGTTCTAATATATGACCTAAATAATAGTTAAGGCCATTGCGAAGAACAACAGGATTTGTTCCTTTCTTGATTGCCTCCAAGCCATATTTGATTAAATTATATGCAAGAATGATTGCAGTTGTAGTTCCATCACCAACTTGGTCGTTAGTCTTTGAAGCAGCTTCAATTAAAACAGCAGCGCCTAAGTTTTCAAACTTATCACCTAAAACGATAGATTTTGCGATTGTAACTCCATCATTAACAATTAATGGAGCTCCAAAGTCTTGTTCTATAATAACATTTCTTCCTTTTGGACCAAGTGTAACTCTAACAGCGTTATATAATGTTTCAATTCCTTTAGCCATTAATTCTTTTGCTGAATCATTAAATTTAACTATGTTTGCCATTTTATTATTCCTCCACTATTCCAAGGATATTATCTTCACATGTGAGGTAGAAACTTTGTTGATTATGATTAAGTCCTTTTAAATTTGTTTTGTCAACAATCACAATGTCGCCAACTTTGACTTCTAATACTTGAGCACCAACTCCTAATACTTCATATAAGTCGTTATTAGTGTTAGGTATGTAAATTCCATTTACGACATTTTCAGATTTTATTTTTAATAGTACATTTTTATTTAATGGTTTAATCATAATTTTCATCCTCCTATTATATATTGATTATAACACAAGGGCCATTTTTTTTCAAGTATCATATTAAACTTTTTTGTTTTTTTTGTTTTATTAAAATATTTATAAACGATAATTTCCTATATTAAAAAAGCAAACTAAGAAATATTCTTAGTCTGCTTTTTGTTTATTTAAATCTATAAATAATTCAGTTTGATTAAGCTTGTAACCACAAACACTAGCAAATCCTATTTTTAATAAATCTGGAAAAATAAAGGGAATTACACACACCTTAAGAGCATAACTAAATGATGTATCACCAATTAATTTAAACCAAATTGTTCCTACTGTATAACAAATAGTTGTCGCAAAAATCATAGATATAACGTAAGCTATTGATTTATTTTTAAATTTATTTGTTACAAAAGAAACAATGAAAGCAGCTGGTATGTACCCTATAATATAACCTCCAGTATTTCCTAATAAAACAGCGAATCCTGCTTTATACCCGGAAAATACAGGTATACCAATAGCCCCCATTAATATATATAATGCTACAACTATTAGACTTTGACAAGGACTTAATAGACTTGATGCTATATAAATTATTAGTAATGATAAAGAAATTGGAATTACACCAATGTTTATGGAAAGTGGTGATAATACTGATACTAAAGCAACACATATTGCCATTACACAAATTTTTTTGGTACTTCTATTCATGAGAAATCACCATTCTAACTATTTCACCAGAATAAACTTTTTTTTGTTCATTTTCATATTCTACTATTAATTCACCATCTTCATCAACATCAATGATTTTAACAATTTCACTATGATCAATATATTTAATTTCAACTTCTTGGCTTTTCATTAATAATCTTTTTCTATAATCGACAATATAATTATTATTTTCTATGTTTTTTAGTTCTTTAAATACATTGTTCAATATACTACTTACAAGCGTGTTTATATTAACTATTACTTTTGTTTCATCTTCAACTGTTGAAGCAATCATGCTAATTTCATCAGGAAAATCTTGATGATATAGATTAATTCCTATTCCAACAATTACATAATCAAACATATTTGTTTCTAGATTAGTAGAACCAGTTGTAATAATACCACATATTTTTTTATTATTTAAGTATATATCGTTAACCCATTTAATTTTTACTTCTTGTTTTATTGCTTCTTCTAATGATTTTGCGACAGCAACACATACACATGTTGTTATTCTTTTTCCATACTCTACATCAAAATTTGGTTTAAAAAGAAAACTCATATATATGCCTTTACCTTTAGTAGAAAGAAAAGATCTCCCCTTTCTTCCCCTTCCTGCTAGTTGTTCTTCAGCAATGCAAACTGGAATTATATCACTACTCCTATTGAACCTTTCTTTAACAAAGTTATTTGTAGAATCAATACACTCAAGTATATCTATATCATAAATATCTAAATTATCTAATTTATCTAATATTCTTGCTTTGTCTAATACTCGATTATCATTATAGTAGGTGTATCCTGCTCTTTTATTAATTACAATTTCATATCCATCATCAATTAACTGTTTTACTATCTTGTTGACATACATTCTTGAAATATTTAATTTAGTCGCAATACTTGATCCTGATACTAGTTTATCTTTATTATTTTTTAATATTTTTAATACTTCTTCTTTTAAATTCATTTTATCACCATTTAGTATTATACTCTTTTTTAGCTCTTTTGTAAACTAATTTGTTGTTTCTTTTGTTTACAGTAATGATTAAAAAAAGGAACTATTTGAATAGTTCCTAATTTCCTTATTTATTTAATGCCATTGATACAGCAACTGCTACTGCAACTGTTGCACCAACCATTGGGTTATTACCCATACCAATTAAACCCATCATTTCAACATGAGCTGGAACACTAGATGATCCTGCGAATTGAGCATCTGAGTGCATTCTTCCCATTGTGTCTGTCATACCATAAGAAGCAGGACCTGCTGCCATATTATCTGGGTGAAGTGTACGTCCTGTTCCACCACCTGATGCAACTGAGAAATACTTTTTGCCCATTTCAATACATTCTTTCTTGTATGTTCCTGCAACTGGATGTTGGAAACGAGTAGGGTTAGTTGAGTTACCTGTAATAGATACATCAACACCTTCTAAATGCATAATTGCAACACCTTCACGAACATCATCAGCACCATAGCAACGTACTTTTGCACGATCACCAGTTGAATATGCATGTTCATTAACGATTGTTACTTCACCAGTAGCATAATTAAATGTTGTTTCAACATGAGTAAATCCATTGATACGAGAAATAATCTTTGCAGCATCTTTTCCAAGACCATTTAAGATAACTCTTAATGGAGTTTTACGAACTTTGTTAGCAGTTTTAGCAATACCAATTGCACCTTCTGCAGCAGCGAAACTTTCATGTCCTGCTAGGAATGCGAAGCATTTAGTTTCTTCAGAAAGTAACATAGCTCCTAAGTTACCATGGCCAAGTCCTACTTTTCTATCATCAGCAACACTACCAGGAATACAAAATGATTGAAGACCTACACCAATGTATTTAGCTGCTTCACTTGCTGTTTTAGCTTGAGCTTTTAGTGCGATTGCAGCACCTACTGTATATGCCCAACATGCATTTTCAAAACAAATTGGTTGAATAGATTTTACTAAATTATATACATCAATACCAGCGTTATCACAAATTGATTTTGCTTCATCAATTGATGAAATTCCGTATTCATTTAATGTTTTGTTTATTTGATTAATACGTCTTTCATAACTTTCAAATAATTCCATAATTGAACCTCCTATTCGCATCTTGGATCAATATATTTAGCAGCTTCATCAAAGCGACCATATTGACCTTGTGCTTTTTCTAATGCTTCTTCAGCTTTCATACCCTTCTTTAAGAAGTCCATAAATTTACCTACACTTAAATAACGATAACCAATTATTTGGTTTTCTTCATCTAAAGCAAGTTTTGTAATATATCCTTCAGTAAGTTCAAGATAACGTGGGCCTTTTTCAAGTGTTGCATAACTTGTACCAACTTGGCTTCTTAGTCCTTTACCTAAGTCTTCAAGACCAGCACCAATTGGAAGACCATCTTCAGAGAAAGCAGATTGAGTACGTCCATAAACTATTTGTAAGAATAGTTCACGCATTGCTGTATTAATAGCATCACATACTAAGTCAGTATTTAATGCTTCTAATAAAGTTTTACCAACGATAGCTTCACTTGCCATTGCTGCAGAGTGAGTCATACCACTACAACCTATTGTTTCAATTAAAGCTTCTTGAATAATTCCGCCTTTTACATTTAGTGTTAATTTACATGCACCTTGTTGAGGAGCACACCATCCAATACCATGAGTTAAACCATTAATATCAGATATTTCGCGAGAGTAAACCCACTTTCCTTCTTCAGGAATAGGAGCGCAACCATGGCTTGCACCGATAGCTACTTTACACATTTCTTTTACTTGATTTGTATAATTCATAATGTTTCCCTTTCTATATTAATAACTGATTTTTATCCAAAGATACTTAGTAACAAGCCTGCTGCAACCGCACTGCCGATAACACCAGCAACGTTAGGTCCCATAGCATGCATTAATAAATAATTTGATTTGTCTTCTTCAAGTCCAATTTTGTGAACTACACGTGCAGCCATTGGAACAGCAGATACACCAGCAGCACCAATCATTGGGTTGATTTTACCACCTGATAATTTACACATTAATTTACCTACAAGAACACCACCTGCAGTAGCAAAACTAAATGCGATCATACCTAATGCTAAAATCTTAATGAAGTCTAATGCTTCGGCAGCACCATTTAATTTAGCTGTAGCTCCAACTGCAAGACCTAGGAAAATTGTAATTGCATAAAGTAAAGTCTTAGCAGCAGCATCTACTAGATTAGGTACAACACCAGATTCTTTAATTAAATTACCTAGCATTAACATACCAATTAGTGGAGCACATGATGGAATTAATAAAATTACAACAAACATAACCATAATTGGGAAAATTATTCTTTCCCTTTTTGATACTGTTCTTGATTCAACCATTTTTATTGAACGTTCTTTTTTAGAAGTTAACGCTTTAATGATTGGAGGTTGAATAACTGGAACAAGTGCCATATATGAGTATGCTACAACAGCTATTGATGCACAAAGCATTTGTCCGCCTTCAGCACCAGCTAATAATTTATTTGATAAGAAAATTGCAGTAGGTCCATCAGCACCTCCAATGATACCAATTGATGATGCTTCTAAAGCATTAAATCCTAAAAGTAGGGCACCAAAGAAAGTAACGAAAATTCCTAGTTGAGCTGCAGCACCAAGTAGTAAACTACTAGGACGAGAAATTAGAGGTCCAAAGTCTGTAGTAGCTCCAATACCAAGGAAAATTAGTGGTGGAAAGATTTCCCATTCTATTCCTTTGTGAAATGAATATAATAGACCATTTGCTTCACCATTTGCACCGGCTTGATATAACCCAGGTGCGATATTTACAAGAAACATACCAATGCCAATAGGGATTAACAAATATGGTTCAAAGTCCTTCTTTATAGCAAGAAAGATTAGGACACATGCAACAACAATCATTATTCCTCTTAAAACAAGAGTTATTGGTTCATCATTAAATCCCATTTGGCTGATAAAATTTTTAATTAAATCGCCAATATTCATATTCTATTACCCAATCTTTACTAATAATTGTCCGTTTTGTACTGCAGTGCCTTTTGATACAGCTACTTCTGTAATAGTACCAGCAGTAGGTGCAACAACTTCATTTTCAAGTTTCATAGCTTCAAGAATGCAAACTACATCACCAGCTTTAACTGCTTGGCCAACACTTACTTTAACTTCAAGAATTGTACCAGCCATTGGAGCTTTTATATCTTCTCCTTTACCAGGTGTTACAGGAGCAGTTGGAGCTTGTGGAGCAGTAGGTTGAGCCACTGCAATACTTCCTTCTACTTCTTTTGCACTTTCTAATTCAACTTCATAAACTTTACCATTAACTTTAACTTTATAAACTTTCATAGTCTTCTCTCCTATCTAATTTCTTTTATTGAAACGACTCTAACGTCTTCTTTACATTCATTGTGATAGTCAATTGTAGCAACTAAAGCTGCAACCATCATATCTTCATCTGTAATATCTTCCATTGTAAATGGTTTTACTTGACTTTGTGTTGGAACAACTTCTTCTTTCACTTGTGTCTTAGTTTTTGGAACTAAATACTTTAGAAGTGAAGTAATACCAAATAAAAGTGCAAGCATTAAGAATACGATTGCCGTACATACTAGTACAATAATTCCACCTTCAGCATAATTAATATATCTAGCATATACTACACCATTATCTGTAGTTGATACATTTGTTGAAGAAATTGTACCATTTTTAAAATTACTTGTATGATACCAACCTGCAAAACTTAAGTTCTTAATATTCATATTTGGAAGTGATGCAGTTAAATCATCATTTACACCATCTTGATTTTTATCAACGAAAGTAATATCACTAAATGCATATTGTGTTTTTGCATTTGTTAATTCATCAGCAGAAATAATTGTACCATTTGTATACATCTTAATGTTACTTCCATCTTTATATACAGCACCAATGAATATGCAATCTTTTGAACGACTTTGTTCATTAACATATTCGTTAACTATTGTATCATCAACTTTTTTAACATCACTAAGTTTTACGGCAGCTACTTTGTATTCTTTTTCTACTGCTATTTTTGAGCCAGCAAAATAATATTTATTTTCAGCTTCATCAAATAATCCCATAAATATATATGCATCATTCTCAGGGTTTGCTGGAAGAGCATTATACATAATTTGATTATCTATAATAACATTTTTAACTTTTGCTACAGCACTATGATGTGTATAAGTCCCTACTAATTCAATATTTAATTTATTGTCACCACTAGAATCTTTGTAAATTGTTTTATCTTTATTACCAACTAGAGGTTCAACAATCATTACTACAGCAATTACTGCAACAAGAACTGCAGCAACAGCAATTATTTTTAACCATAATTTACCTTTTTCGTTCATAATATTCACCTATCCTATAAATACGTTGAATTCTTCAACTTCATTTTGTTCTTTTGGAGCATTGCGTTGTTCTAAGAATTTAACCGCAACATTTTCAAATAGAGCACAAGTTAATACGTCTTCATCACATTTACATATAGAAGCATATTTTTGTTTCATTGTATCAAATTCAGGTTTGATATCATCCGCAGGACGATATGTAATAACTGGTTCATCACCAATAATTTTCTTTCTTACTTCTTCATTGATGGCAGCAGGGGCTTTACCATAATGTCCTAATAAGTATTCTTTTACTTCTTTAGGTGACATTTTATAGCGTTCCCCACTAATCACATTCATAACAGCTTGTGTACCTACCATTTGTGACATTGGTGTAACTAGAGGAGGATAACCTAAGTCTTTACGAACACGAGGTATTTCTCTTAAAACCTCTTCATAACGGTCCATTGCTCCTTGTGCATTTAATTGACTCATTAAATTTGAAAGCATTCCACCGGGAACTTGATATTTTAAAATACTTGGATTAACTGTTAAGGCTTTAGGGTTTAAACCACCATTCTTTAAGAAACGATCTTTAGCAACAGTAAGAATTTCAGCCGCTTTTTTAAGTGCATCAATATCAAGGCCAGTGTCATATTTTGTACCTTTTAAAGCATACACTAGTGATTCTGTAGATGGTTGACTTGTTCCACCGCTTAGTGGTGAAAGTGCTGTATCAACGATATCTATTCCAGCTTCAATTGCTTTTAGTACAGTCATCTCAGCAACGCCACCAGTACAGTGAGTATGTAATTCAAGTGGAATGTTAATTTCTGCTTTAATTCTTGTAACTAATTCATAAGCATCACTTGGAAGTAGTACCCCAGCCATATCCTTAATACAAATTGAATCAGCACCCATTTGTTCAACTTCCTTTGCAAGACTTACATAATAATCAATAGTATGAACAGGACTAGTTGTATAGGATAGAGCTATTTGGCAATGACCATGATATTTCTTTGTTGCATCTACTGCACTTTTTAAATTACGTAAATCATTTAATGCATCAAATACACGAATAATATCAATACCATTACTTAATGATTTTTCAACAAATTTTTCAACTAATTCGTCAGAATAGTGACGATATCCAAGAATGTTTTGACCTCTAAATAACATTTGAAGTTTTGTGTTAGGACAAGCTTTTCTTATTAATCGAAGTCTTTCCCATGGATCTTCATTTAAAAAACGAATACAAGCATCAAATACTGCACCACCCCATACTTCTAATGCATAATAACCTGCCTTATCTAATTGCTCTGCTACAGGTAAAATGTCAGAAATAGGAAGACGGGTTGCTAGCAATGATTGATGGCCATCTCTTAATGAAGTATCAACGATTTTTACGCCCATTTTTTTACCTACCTTTTCTTTTATTATTTATACTCTTTCATGAAGAGTTTTAGAAGTTTTTTTGACAATTTATGATAAATTGTAAAAATTCAGTTCTTTTAAAAAATAAAACCAAATTTTTTATATTATAACACATTTACGTTTTTTTTTCATTATAATAACATTTTTTTGTTTTTTAAGCAAAAAATAAAAAAACTCTATTTATTAGAGTTTTTTACAAATTAAATGGGCCTTCAACTTTATCTTTAAAATAACCTGCAACTGCTATCATCGCTGCATTATCCGTACAATATTTAAATGCAGGGACTGTTAGTTTTATTCCTAGATTATCCATTTCTTCTTTCATTCGATTTCTTAATCCTTTATTAGCCGCAACGCCACCTGCAATAATTACTTGTTTAACATTATATTCTAAGGTAGCTTTTTTTGTTTTATAAACTAACACATCAACAACTGCTTGTTGAAAACTTGCAGCTAAATTATTATAATTAAGAGTTTCGCCTTTTTGCATTGCCTTATGGTGGAGATTAATAACTGCTGATTTTAGTCCAGAAAAACTGAAATCGTAACTATCGTTGCTTAACTTAATTCTAGGTAGTTGGTAAGTAGCCTCACCTTGTGCAGCCATTTTATCTAAGATTGGACCACCAGGATAGCCAACCTCAACTACTCTTGCGACTTTATCGTATGCTTCACCAACAGCATCATCTAAGGTTTCGCCTAAAACTTCAAATTGATAATGATCTTTCATTAAGACAAGTTCAGTATGTCCACCTGATACTACTAATGCAAGAAGTGGAAAAGAAAAATCAGATTCAAGATAATTTGCATAGATATGACCATGTATATGATTAACCATTATTACAGGCTTATGATACACAAGTCCTATAGTTTTAGCTGCATTAATTCCAACCATTAGTGAGCCTATCAATCCTGGTTCGGCTGTTACCGCAATCTTATCTATATCTTCATATGTCATATTAGCTTCTTTCAAAGCTTCACCTATTACGAATGTAATTTTTTCAATGTGATGGCGACTGGCTACCTCAGGTACTACTCCACCATATTGTTTATGAATTTCAATTTGTGTATATATTACATTACTATATACTTTCTTACCATCTTCAACTATTGCAACGCTAGTTTCATCACAGCTTGATTCTATTCCAAGTATTATCATATTAATTCCTTCAACATTACTATAGCATCTTCTTTATCCTTATAGTAATTCTTTCTAATTGATATTTGTTCAAAATTAAATTTTTTATAAAATTTTATAGCTTTATAATTATTACTTTTTACCTCAAGAGTAACTCTTTTAATACCTTTTTGTTTTGCTTCTTGTAATAAACCACTAAAAAGAGTTGAACCAAATCCAAGATGTTGGTGATTTTCATCAATTAAAAAATTGAGAATTTCACCATCTTCTAAGTAGAAGTATCCCCCTATATATCCGATAATTTCACTTTTTTCTTCAATTACGCGAAACCAAACCATCGGGTTATTAATTTCATTAAGAAGCATTTCTTCACCTAAAGTTTCTCCAAATATTTTTTCTTCTAATTCTACAACTTTTTTTATATCTTTTTTTTCAAGTGGTCTAATCATGATAATTCACTTCTTAGATAATTTGGTACATATGTATATTTATCTTCCTCACGATATAAATGATACTTTAAAATATTTAATGCTAGTTTTTCTCCATCATCAAAGAAACCATCATATACAGTAATATCTTTATACATTGAATATTTTGGAAGTTCATCATCACAAATAAATGTATCGCTTGTATCTATTGTAATTTCATCTAATACATCATATGTTTTAATATAACTATAATTCTTTTTTGCTCTTATTATAGCCTTATATTTACCAGGTTTATCAATTCCTTTACATGCTATAAGATCTAAAGATGAGAAACTATAAAAGGGAAGATCCTTTATAAAAGCAAAAACCTTACCAACAGTTCCTGCTATTCTTAATCCGGTATATGATCCTGGGCCTCTTCCAACATAGATTTCTGTTATATCTTCAACTTTAATTTCATGTGACTTTAAAAAATCATCTAAATAATTTGTAAGGGTTTCTGAATGATCATTTTTTCCCATTCTAGAAAATGCATATGCTTTGTCATTTTCAACCACTGCTAAATATAAATAATTTGTAGCACTATCAATAAATAATTTCATATTTTTCTTCCTCTATTTTTTTTATCAAATTATCTTCAGCTTTTATAGTTACTTTACGTTCATTATTACCTAAATCATTAATTTCAATTTCCCAAGTATTGTTAGGTAGCATATCATCAATAATATGCGCCCACTCAATTACTGTTAAACCATCTAAATAAAAGTATTCTTCTAATTCAAAGTCCGATGAACTATTAGTTAAGCGATATACATCTAAGTGATATAGTTTCTTGATGTTTGCATGCATTGTATCATAAACCTTCATAATTGTAAAGGTAGGACTATTAATTACTCTTTTTATTCCAAGTGCAAGACCTATGCCTTTGGTTAAAGTAGTTTTTCCTGCGCCTAAATCTCCAACTAAAGCAATTACTAGATTAGGGTATGCACAACTAACTATATCTACTCCCAATTTTTGCATTTGTTCTGGACTGTTTATTTTTATACATATTTGGTTCATAGTATAACCTCATTTCTATTTTAAGTAATCAAAATATTCAACAATACCAAGATAGATGACTCTTGACAAATCATATAAATACTCTTCACTTGTTAATTTTTTGAAATCATTAGCATTACTTAAAAAACCAAGTTCAATCAAACAACCTGTAATATTTACATTATCAGTTAAATATTTGTCTTTTATTTCATGTTCTGTTCTCTTATTTGTTTCATCTATAATTTTAATATTTTTCATAATTGTTTGGGCGAAAGTTTTATTATTTTCACTTTTAGCATTATAGAATACTTGACTTCCAAATACACTTTTATTTGGAAAACTATTTACATGAATAGATATATATAAATTTGCTTGTGATTCATTTATCATTTTAACTCTTTTATGCATATCATCACGTTTATTAGTACCTAAAGCTTCATCTTTATTTCTTGTCATATATACTTTATATCCGCTTCCTTCTAACATTGAAGCTATGTAACAAGAAACATTTAAAGTGATATCTTTTTCTATTGTACTTCCTACATATGTTCCTCCATCAAATCCACCATGCCCAGGATCAATGTATACACATTTTATATTTTTCTCATTTTGGTTAGCCAAAAGCATAATAGTTCCATAGACAAATAGTAATTCAATTATTGTTATTACTATTGTAAAAATAGTTTTTTTCATATTATTCACCTATGGTATTGTATTTTTAAAACAAACTATTTATTCAAAAAGTTGATAATATATTTTCTTTAATTCATCAGTTTGTTCTTTTGTCATAACAGGTAAATTGCCATCTTCTAATACATGTGATTCAACAGTACCCGTGTGATATCCGGTAATTTTATTGTTTTTTACCATTATTACTGTAGGTGCAATAATTTTTTTAGGATTACCTATGCTATCTTTTATTAAGTTAAAAAGTTGTATGTATTTTTTATGATTTACATCATCTTCATTGTCTCTCATATTTTTGATATCTAAATACCATACACTTTTAAATCCTAGTTCCACAGCAACATCATTTAATGGTCTAATGCATGATTGACACCATGGACATTTTTTAAATCCAAAAACAATTATTTTTTTATCAAGTTTTTCTAAGTTGTTTAACACTTCATCAATTGTTACATATTCAATGATATTTTTGGTATCTTGAAGTGAGGGATAATCTTTTGTTATTTGTTTTCCTTTACATGCGGTAAGTGGAAGCAAGAAAAGAATTAACAAAACAACAAGAATTTTATTCATTGTGATCGCCTTTATATTCATCAATCCAAGTTTGTAAGTTTTCATCTAATGGTTTAAATCCTATTTCATAGGTTGGGACATTACACTTAACTCCTCTTGTTTTATGAAGTTGTTTATAACTTAGTTTTAGTTGCTTATGTTCTTCATCAATTTCTAATACACGTAGTCGCACCTCATCACCAACATTTACGAAGTCATTTATGCGACGAACAAAACCATCAGAAAACTCAGATATATGAACTAAGCCATCGTAATCACCAACTTTAACGAAAGCTCCATATCCTAGTACGTTGGTAACCTTACCAATTACAATATCACCAACCTTCATATATATTACCTACCTCATTTACTTGTTCTACCCCAATTACACCAGGAACTTCTTCTAATAGCATTGCTTCAATACCATCTTTAATTGTTTGATCACTTGATGAACATCCAATACATGCTCCAAGTAAACGTACATATACAATGCCGTCTTTAAAATCAATGAAATCAACATCCCCACCATCATTTTGTAAATATGGTCTTATTTTCTTTAGGGTTTGTTTAATTAATTTAACTATTTCTTTATTTTCCATATATAACACCCCTTTTATTTCTAATATCTTATTATACTACAAAGTAATTATTTTTACACTAACAAAGATAAAAAATATTGTTTAAAATAAAAAAGGTAGTTAAAACTACCCTTTATACACGACTTGAGAATTTTCTTTCCTCATAATCTTGATGTCTAATTTTAAATCCAAAGATAATAAGTATTCCAGCAAAGAAAAGGAATAAATCACATACAAACCAGATAACACTTACAATGACAGTTACAGCAATACTTGTTGCTTCCATATTCACTATAAATGATGGTTTATATTCAAGCACTAAATATCCAACTAGAAGTAATATTATAGATATTACAATTAAGCTAATTCCTAGTGTTTTTCTTTTCTTTTCACCAGAACGAATTTCTTTTTTTGTTCTCATTTTAATCACCACATTTTCTTTTTTTTACTTTTTATTACCTAATATTAATTATACAATCAATTATTTTTAGGTAAAACTAAACAAACAGCCTCACAACCAATGCCTTTTTCTTCTCCTACAAGTCCACACTTTTCCATCGTGGTTGCTTTTACATTCACATATTCAGCATCAGTAAGTCTTTTTATATTTTGAGCCATTTGATATTTATACTTTTTTAAATTTGGTTTTTCGACATACATTATGGAATCAATTGATCTTATATAAAGATTTCTTTTTTTCACTTCATTCATTACCTCAACTAAAAAATATGATGAATCCATATCCTTATATTTGGAATCATTGTCTGGAAATAGAGTACCAATATCACCTAAAGAAAGAGCACCGATTATAGCCTCTGTGACCGCATGATATAATGCATCAGCATCACTATGTCCTTTTAATCCTACGTGTTCATCTATTCTTACACCACCCAAAATTAACTTTTTATTTTCATCAAACGGATGGAAATCATATGAATGACCAATTAAGGATAACTTTGATGTAAGGATGTAAGTAACATATTCTAAATCAAACTCTGTTGTAACTTTAATGTTTAGTGATGTTTCTTCAATAAAATTTATTTTGTAATCTTTTTCAAAAATTTGTAATTCATCAGTATATTCATTTTCATTGTTAATAATATAAGAAATTAATTGATTACTAAAATATTGAGGGGTTGAAATCATATATAACTCATCACGATTTAATGTCGTGACCTTTTTTGATACTTCTTTAACCGTATCAACAGCATGATGATAAAGCGTTCCTAAAGCATTTGTAGTATTAATTAAATTAACTATATCATTAATATTTGTGAGGGGGCGGGCAGCATCATGAATAATTATATCATGGCTATTGTCTATTTTCATTAAAGCGTGTTTTACACTTTCACTTCTAGTTTTTCCACCTTTTACTATTATTACATCTTCATTATTAGATTTTAAAATATCTAAGACTTGATTATAATCACATTCATTTACAACTAAATAAATTTTATCTATTTCTTTAATCCTTTTGAATTTTAATAATGAATACATAAATAAAGGAATTTTATTGATCTCATAAAGTGCTTTATTATATAACAGTTTAGTTCTTGTGCCGTTTCCAGCCATTAACAAGATTGCGTTAATTTTTTTCATCATCACTACCTATAACTGTATTTAGAATGTTTTCGGTTTTTGTCATCATTGTATTAATATCAGTAGTATTTAAAGTGTCTAAAACTGACTCAACTTCTTGTTTAGAAAGAGGAACATCTCTAGATACTGCTTCATCTGTTTTATTTAGAATTCTAATTACTGATAATAAGTCAGCATCTTTATTAATGTTAATAGAATCTTCTAAAACATAATAGTAGTCATCGTTAATTAATAAACGATATTTTAGTCTAGTTACTGAAATACTATTAATCGTTGATGATTCTTCAATGTAACGGTCTACATCATCCGGATGCATCATTTCCATGAATTGATTAAATGTATATTCTTTTTGATGGTTTCTAGTGAATTTAACAAAAGATTCTGTTGCGACATAAGTTCTTGTATTATAGTCAAAGTATAGACCAATATAATCCGTTAAGCTCATCATTATATAAACAAAATTATGTAGTGTATTTAAGTCTTCCGCTGCTTGCGTTAAGGCACTTCGTAAATCAGTTAATACTTGCATTCTATCTTGATAAAAATATATATTTCTACCAATTAGTTTTTGACGATAATAAACAGGTTGTACTAGCCCTATATATCTTATGTTAGTTAAATCTTTTGTTTTATCATCATTTTCTTTTTCTAAATTTTCTAATTTAGGCATTTCAAATTCAAATTGATATATTACACGTTTACTATTTGATTGTTTGTATGATTCTATGAATTCACTAATTGTACTTAAGTTTACTTCACGTTTATTAATTTTGTTAATTTTTAGATAATCCATTAATAATTTCCAACAATGCATTCCCTTGATATCTCTTGGAGGAAGTTTTGTTATTTTTAATAGTTTATTACTATAATTAATAATTTTATCTTTTGATGTAGTTTGAATAAAGAAATCAAATTCATTATTTTTTAAGAAATTGTTTAGTTCTTTATCATATGCTCCATAAATATTGTAAGCAACAATAAAACGATAAATACTATATCCAGCAAGAATCCAAGATAAAACAGAAATAATAATTTGCATATACAATTTATTTGTAGGAATTAAAAATGAACCTACAACAAGTGCAATAAGAACTGCTATTGTAATAATTTCAAATCTTTTAAATATGACAAGTTCAATAATGAATAGAAGTAATACAATAACACTAGCAACAAGGCCATATACCAATGGTGATAATAATAATTCTTTAAGTATTTCTGTTGCCATTTTATCACCTATCTAACAATGATGTGTTGTCCTAAGGATACACGTAAACTTTCAAGAGAAACATTACCAGTGATTGTGCCACCAATTGTTGTAGCAATTTGGCCAGTTTCTTCAGAAACAACAATTGTAAAAGCATCAGAGACTTCACTTATACCAATGGCAGCACGATGTCTTGATCCATATTGTTGAGGAATATCATTTTTGTCTGATGATGGAAGGAAGGCACTAGCACAAACTATATGATTTCCTCTAATTATTACCGCACCATCATGTAAAGCAGTGTTAGGGAAAAAGATTGTGTTCAACAATTCATATGATACAATCGCATCAAGTTTTACTGCTTTATCAATAAATGAATTCAAATTATGTTCTTTTTCTATAGTAATTATAGCACCAATTTTTCTACTACTTAAATGTTCAATTGTTTTAATCAATGTATTAATTAATTCATTTTTAGTTTCTTCATTTGATAAAAATTGTTTTGAAGCTTTTACTTTTGCACCTGTATTTAATATATTTTTTATTTCTGGTACAAAATAAACAATTACCATTAATACAAAGATGCATAAAGCAACACATAATATAATTGGTACAAACTTTAATTTTAATAAGAATGATACAATACCTAGAACTACAAAAGTAGCAAGAATTGGTAAGACTAATTTCTTTTTAAATTGTTTAAAAAGAACTACTAGGATAAGAATGACTGTTGTTAAAAGCAAGATACAATCAATAACAAATCCTGTCCATTCTAATACACTACGATCTGTATTCAAGATATAATCTACAAGTTTTTGCATATTACTCTCCTTTTTGTCGTTTTAGTGTTGCGACTAAATATTTAATAATTTCTTGATCTCCTTCATCTTGAGCATAGTCAAGCGGAGATTGATTTTTTTCATCCACTAATTCTGGGTCAGCCCCATACTTTATTAATAACTTAATAATATCTAAATTACCTAAAATTACAGCTTTATGAAGAGGAGTTTGTTCAAATTCACTAGGTGAATCAACATCTATACCCTTTATTTTAAGTAATTCATGTACCGCATAATATGAATTTTTTAGGATTGCAAAGTGAAGTGGAGTATTATAATTATCATCACAAATATTGGGATTTACTCCAGCTTTAGATAATAGATTTATAACGCCACTATTGTTTCCTATAACTGCATAATGTAATAAGGTTCTACCTTTATATATTCTTGTATTCATATCAATTGGTAATTTTGATATCTGTTTAATCATTGTTTTAAGTTTAGCAAGATTTTGATTTGGAGTTTTTATTTCTTTTGCGAGATCATTTATGATTTTTCGTCGGTTGGTTTTCATTTACCATCACCTCTCGAAATCTTGGTTAATTCATCAATGGTATCATCAAAATGATCTACTAAATCTCCTACGTAAAGTACTTCAACAATCCAGCCATTCTTTTGATATTCATGATAATAATAATTGTACTCATCTAATAAAGAGAATGGTTTATTATTAGCAGTACCTATTACAATAACACCAACTATATTTTTTTCGTTAATTATAATGTCAAAATATCCAAAGCCTTCTCTAACTGATAATCCTGTTGATTTCAAACGTTCAAATAATAAAGTAGAAATTCCTGATAAATATTTTGAATGTTGTTCAGTACGTCCTATAGTATTATTTATACTCTTTAACATACGATTATTATCATCTTCTACCCTTGTTCCAACATAATATATATATATGCCATTACTTACAACAATAAAGTTTTTAAAGATTAATTCTTTCTTTGCTTGTTCAAGTTTTTCAAAGTCATTGTAATAAATAATAACATTATTAACATACTTAGCACCTTCGTTTAGGGCATTTACTATTCTGATGTTTTCACTTAGTATTTGAATTATTTCATCACTTGCATAGTTTTCTTCTAATGATTTAACAAGACTTTGATATACTTCTCTTCTTGTTGTTTCATTTCCAACAATAACATTATATACTTGTTCTTTGTTCTTGTTAAAGATGTCAATTATTGAACTTGCGAAATGGTTAATTGAATTTACCATTGTTTTAGTAATCTTAGTATTTAAACTATAAATATATCGATTGCTAAATGTCCATGTGTTATTAAATTTTGGAGTCATCTTTATATATCTATTTCGAAGATTAATTGTTGATGCTTCATTTACCCTTTGCATTAGGGTATTAACATATGAACTTTGGAATGATTTATCACCAAATATTACACATTGTTTACATTCATTAATTCTATTATATTTATTAGCTGATGATAAATGACCATCATCAATAATCACTAAATCAAAATGATCAAGCTTAATGTTTGTATTAAAAATACTTACATCAGCAAGAAATACAGGAACGTTCTTGCTTAATATTTCTATTGTTTTTTCAAAGTCATTAAAATCAACATTGGATAATTTATTTTTATTTTTTCTTTCTTCTAATGATTGGAAATACAATATGTTTTTAGTACAAAGCTCCATCTCATAATCATATAATTTCTCTACTTCATTTTCGTAAATCGAAAAGTCAAGAACGCTATTCATATCTTCTTGTATTTTTTTATATAAAACTTTTAATGTTGCATATAAATATGAATCAGCAAGTAGTGTGGTACTATTTGCATTTTCAATCAATTTTACAAGACTATTTAGTTTATATTTTTGACATGACTTTAGGGTTTCATTTATTTGTAATATGTGTTTTACATGAGATGTCGATTGTACATACTCCGTTAATACCACAATATTTTCTTTAAATGGATTAGTTTGTAAGAAGTTTTTACCACCTTTAAAGCAGAAAGAGAATAATCTAAAGTTATTAATCCATTCACTCCAAGTGCTATTTAGATGAATTGCATTTTCAATTAAACGACTGAGAGTTGGTTCTTGAAACAAATCTGATACATCCGCGTTAGGTTCTAAACGACTAACAAGTTCATCAAAATGTTCAAGGGCTTGACCTACTTCATTAATGATTGTATCGAATCCACGATAATTGTTACCTAATAGTTTTCGATAACGCTCTTCGTTTTTTAACATCGTTTCTTGAACTTCTGTATATTGTTCATCTATTTTTACAAGATCTAAAATATCAAATGATGTCAATGCTTTTTTACCTTTAAATACTCTAGTTAGTTCATTCTTTAATTCAATTGCTTTAGTTAAATATGGAATATATGATGAAAGCAATTTTCTAGCTTGGTAGGCATGATTAACATCAATATTTATATTAAAGTCTTTAAGCTTTTTAATTAATTCATTTGCTGCTTTTGTTTCATTTACAAAGATTTCTAAGCATGACTTTAAATTTTCAAAATCAAGTTTTATTGAATTAGACTGACGAGAAAAAATACTTTTCATGATTTCTTTTTGATTATTATTTAATTCACTTAAAAAATCATATAAGCCTACATAATTATCAATTAAACCTTCTATTGATTTAGACTCTGTAAATTCAGGATCACTGACATATATTACTGTTTGTTTAATTATTTCATAGTATGTTTTTACACTTTGAATAATATCTTGGAAATTTACTTTAGCGGTTTTAATTGCCTTTTGGTCAAAGTATTTTTTTATTATTTTATTAAATAAGCGAGCATTAATCATTTGGCTTATTTCTTCAAAATATAATGCATCTCTATTAATTAAATATGGTTGGAATACTTTTCTTACTTCTAATCCACGGATTTGGTTATCTTTTACTTTCTCACCAACATTTAAGAAATCAGAAAAGCTAGCTACAAAATAGTTTGTCCAAATACTTAAGGTATAACTATTCGTTGTTAGATAACGATACATTTTTTCAAATAAATTAAAGTAATCATCATTCAATGATCTATGGAAATTTTTAATTCCAAATTCAGCATCTATCTTGTTATCAAACTTTTTGAATTTTTCTTCAGTTAATTCTATTTTGTCAATTAATGTTTGTAGTTTTGTATCAACAGATAATAAATTATCTAAATATATGTTATCTGCATCATCTTCATTTTTTAGCTTTATATTTTTGTCACATAATTCTTTTAAAATACCACTTGCATATCCTGGCTTATAATCAATGCAAACAAATTTTTCATAATACTTAGTTGTATTATAGTTTTCATCTGATAGCATTTGAATTTCACCCAAGGCTTTAACTACTTCATTTCTTACCTTACGACTCTTCCAAGAGGCAAGAGGCTTAGTTAAACCAAAGTTAACAATATGGCTTAGTAGTTTTGATAAATCATTGATATCTTTTGGTAATACAATTTCAAATCGTTTACAAAAAGAATTAATTTCTTTATTTAGCTTTACTTGACAGTCAAACAATTTATTTGTTCGATCAATTATTTCAAACTCTGTTAGGTTATTGTGCGTAATATTTAGATTTTTCCAAATATTGTTGTCATAATTTTCTACTACTTTAAATGCATCTTCAGTTTCTTTTAGCGATTGATAAAGTGTATCAACTTCATATTTTTCTAAATCATTTTCAATTTTTATTTCATTAATATTAAGGTGGGAGTTTTTAATTAATGATAATTCTTCTAAAATATATCTTATTGTAAAGCCATTAATTCTTTCATCAAGTTTTTGTTGGAAGGTACATATCTTTTCGATATCTTCTATCTTAAAGTCAACTTCTCTAACTGTAGGTAAACTCATTTTAGGAACTTCTATATCAAGAATACTTTTTGTTAGATTATATATACTTTGACCTAATCCTAAGTATTTTAGATTTTTTTCAACATCTAAAATATTGTCTAAGTCTTGATTAATGTATAATACCTTCTTATTATTCTTAATACAATTTGCTAAAATATTTAAAATGGTATGAGTTTTACCAGATCCCAGACGACCATCTACTACAAAGTTATCACCTTGTAGAACTTTTAATATGATATACTTTTGATCAATATTAGTTGGTAGAATACTACATACATTTTCAAAATAATTTTTTATTATTTCTATATCACTAGTTTCATAACGTGAACGTTCTGTAACAAAGAAATCATTGTTTATTGTAAAATCATAGTATTCAACTTCACATACGGTTAAATAACATGATGGTGAATATGTACAATTTACATCTGTAGCAAGTGTAACCATATAATTATCAATTTGTCTAATATTATTAAAAGTAACATTAGTATATGTTTCTAAAAAGCGATTTTGTTCTTCTTGTGTATCACGATTCTTTAGAGCTAATAATTTAATTAATCTTCTATTGGATATTGGATTGCCTGAAGCAACGATTTTTCTTGAAATATAGTCAATTTCAATTGGTATTAAGACAATTGGGGCATACTTTTCACAACCATTATCATCAAGATATGTAAGGGTACCTGATGTTAAAAAGAATTTATTGGTTGAACTTTTTTGTCTTAGGCTTAACAAATAATTTAATTGATAGTTAACTTCGCTATCAAGATCCTTGCTAATTTGACCTATGCCTGTATTTAATAAATCATAATTAAGAATTTCACTGATATCTAAGTTTTCTCCATCTATTATTTTTGTTAAAATATCCATATCAACTACGCCTAGTTCAATATAGTAATTTTCCTCTAATAAGTTAACTAAATGTGTATTAATGGTACGAATGTAATAATTTTGTTCTGTAAATCTTTTCATACTATCACCCTTGTCTTTATCAATTTATTATATCAAAATATTAAATAAAAGTAAAGAAGTTTAAAAGAAAAACTGAAACAACCAAATGTTTCAGTTTATATTAATATTACATATAGCACAATTAAAGCTATAAACATTACAGGAATTGAGATAATTATTCCGTTTTTAATAAACGTAGAAAAAGTATATTTTACATTGTGTTTTTTCAAATATCCAAGCCACATAATTCCGGCTAGAGCTCCCATTGGAGAAAGAATGGCACCAATGTTTGAACCAATGATAACGGAATATAACGCAAAATATGAATTATGACCAATCTCTAATATGCTTGCGAAAGCAACACTCATTGGAATATTATTTATTAAACTACATGCAAAGAATGAGGAAAACCCATATATAATAGTTTCAACAAAGTTATTGTTATTTGTAGCTTTAACCAAAATATTACTTATTACTTCTAGTACTCCATTTTCCTTTAATGATACAACAATCAAAAACATCGATATTACAAAAGGAATTAAACTATATGGAGCATGTTTATAAATTGTAAGAAGGTATTTTTCTTTTTTTACTATATCATAAATTAAAACAAAGATAGTAATTGATATAGCAAAAGCTAAACATATGTACCACATTTCAAATCCAATGTAAGAGGAAATTACTAATATTATTGTACACAAAATTAAATGTACTAAGCCTGTAATTATTAAAAATTTGTTTGTTGAATGTTCATTTTCAACTATTTCATCATTCATAATAGGTTCTTTTAATTGTTTTTTAAACAACAAAAATACCATCAAAAAACCAACAAGTGATAAACATATAGTCGGAATCACCATTACTTTAAAATATTCAAAAAAACTTAAGTTGTAGTAAGTTGCTAAATATATATTTGTTGGATTACCTATAATAAAAGTAAGGGATAAAGTATTTGCTGCAACAAATTCAGCAACTAAATATGGAATAGGACTTATTTTTTTCTTTGATGTAAAGTAACAAATAAAAGGAGTAAAGGTCAATATTATAATATCATTTGATGTAAACATTGTAAGAATAGAAACTAAAACAAACAAAGAAATAAACAGCTTCATTTGAGATTTTTTTACTTTTCTTAGCACAAATGATGCACATAATTCGAAGAATCCAGCACTCTCTAATACTATTGATAGTAAACTTATTGAAATAAATAGAATTAGTATTTTGAAAGGATTCATTGCACTTTTAAAGTCTAAAAGAGTTTTTATTCCATTTGTACTTATTTGATTAAATATTAATAAGCAAAGTGCACCTATTAATGATATTACCCAAAATGATTGTATTGATATATTTTTAGAACTAATTTTTATATTTATTGTTGGCTTAAAAATTATAAAAATTATTAGTGATATTAAAGTTAAAAGAGTAATTATTCCACAAATCATATTATGACCTACCTTTTATCGTGAATAGTTTACTCTTTTTTTAAATTTTTTCATTGATTTTGCTTTTGGTATTTTTGATCTTTAATAATATAATTTCCTTCTCCACTAATTATTAATTCATTTAATAGTTGTTTCAATTGTTCAACAGTAACTTCATAACAGTTTAATATATTAATATTATACTTTGAAAGAATAGATAGACATTCATCATTTGTTGTTTCTTCTTTTTTAGTTTGAAGTTTAATGACTTTTGTTGTTTTATTTCTTTGTTCTATAAAACCAATTTTATTTTCTTTTAATTCTTCATCATATAAAAAGATAACATTTTGAAGAATAATTTTTCTTCCCTTATTATCAATTAATACATCGGAATTCATGATTTTCCTTAATGCATTTTTAATACTGACATGAGCCTTTTCAAAATTTTTAAAATAGATTAAGCATATTGGGTATTTAATGATATGTTCTGACAAAATACCACCTTCATCATATCCGACATACCCTTTTGCTGAGCCTATCAAGTTATTAATCATTACAGGATCTTGATACATATCTAAATTTATTTCTAAATACATTTCTTTTTTAAAATTAAAAACTTTATTTAAATCCGTTAATAGCGGATTAACATTAAATTCCTTTTCTACAATGAACACACCTATATTATTAAATGAATGTATTTTTTTAATTAACCTTAAATAATATGGTTTTAACTCGTTATAATTTAAATTGCATTCCCTTAATTTATCAAGTGAGATGACATTGATGTTAGTTTGATCATATATTACATCTTGTAGAATGTCGGTAATCTGTTTACTTGGTGAATATCTTGCTCCTATTTCATCTAAAATGTCAATTGCTTTATCTGGAAAGTTTTTTTGTGGCAAATATAAAGAACTTTGATTAATTATTTCATCTATTTCTTCATTTGTTATCGTAAAATTATGAAATTTTTCATATGTTTCTTTTATCCCTAAAATTATTTTTTTGGTTTCTTCTTTGGTTGGTTCATCTATAAATATAGTTTGAAATCTACGCATTAAAGCCTTGTCTTTCTCAATGAAGCGATAATATTCTTCAAGTGTTGTTGCTCCTATAACAGATAAATCAGTTCTTGATAAATATGGTTTTAGTATATTTGCAATATCCAATGAACCATCATTGGAACCTGCTCCGACAATATTATGAATCTCATCAATAAATAATATTGCTTGTTTTTCTTTAATAAAATTCATAACTTTAAGTATTTTTTCTTCTAGTTCTCCTCGATATTTTGTTCCGGCTACAGCTCCTCCTAAATCTAGTTGATATATTGTGTCTTTTGTTCTCATTAATGATAATCCTTCAACTATTGCTGTCTTACCTACTCCAGCACTCCCTATTAAAAGAGGGTTATTCTTTTGTTTTTTATCCAATATATAGTTTATTCTTTCAATGTAATTACTTCGCTTAACAAATGGATGAACCATCGCTTGCTTTGATAAATTGATTAAAAATGGAAATGGTGACTCATCTATTTCATCCTCATTTGTATACATATTAAATATTTCTTCAACATCATTCTTTAATTTTTCAATATCACAGTTTAACATTTTTAACATTTCTGTTGCGATGTTTTCATTATCATCAAGTAGACTATAAAATATATGTTCATCAAAAACATAATCACTATCATTGTTTTCAGCAAACTCTTCTGATTTTAATATAATCTCTTGAAATTTATCTGTAAATGTCAATGTTTTATTAGTCACTTTATGAATAACTGTAATATTATCTAACGAACCTAATAAATCTTCATATGTAATGTTTTTTTCTTGTAATAGAAATCTACAAATAGAATCAGGAGTTTGATACATGGAGAGTAACAAATGTTCACTTCCAACTATATCACTATTTAATTCTCCTGCTATTTTTTTTGCATCTTCAATTATTTGCACTGCTTGGGCACTAAATGATTCTAACATAATACCTCCTAAACACTCCTAACATTATATTCTATAAATTACTAATTTAAAACTATAATATCGGATAATTCTTTAATTCACCTTTCTTTACTTTTTTAATTAAATATGATAGAATATTTCATATGGAGGTCAACAATATGGAAAATCAAACTATTAATAATCATGTAATTATTGTTGGTATTAACAAAGGAAATGATGAACTTTTTCATTATGAAATGAAAGAAATGGAAAATCTTTGTGCTGCACTTGAGTTAGAGGTTGTTAGTACTATTGTTCAAAATTTAGATTCTCCTGTTAGTTCAACATATCTTGGTAAAGGTAAGTTGGAGGAAGTTAAAATTTACGCTGATGAACTAAATGTTGCTTATGTTGTTTTTAATGATGAACTCAGCCCTGTACAATTTAAGAATATCACAAATACTATTCAAACGCCATGTTTTGATCGTACTATGTTGATACTTGAAATTTTTAAAATTAGAGCAAGAACTAAAGAGGCTGTTCTTCAAGTAGAACTTGCTGAATTAAAGTATCAACTTCCTAGACTTGCAGGTTCATACACAGCTTTATCTCGTCTTGGTGGCGGTGGCTCAGGAAGTGGAGGAGCACGAAGAGGAGCCGGAGAAACCAAATTAGAGTTAGACCGCAGACACATTGAACAACGTATATCCAAACTTAAAACCGACCTTTTGGAAATTGTACAAGCAAGAGGCGTTAGCCGTAAATCAAGAAGTGCTAATGAAATTCCTATTGTTGCTTTAGTTGGATATACAAATGCAGGCAAATCATCAACTATGAATACCATCTTATCCTTATTTAACGATAATACTGATAAAGAGGTATTTGTTAAGGATATGTTGTTTGCGACATTAGAAACATCAACTAGACAAGTAAAGTTACCAAATAATAAGACTTTTTTACTTACTGATACTGTTGGTTTTGTAAGTAAGTTACCACATCATTTAGTTGAATCTTTCAAATCGACTTTAGAAGAAATTAAAGAAGCAGATTTAATTATTCATGTAATTGATTCAAATTCACCATTTCTTGACTTACAAGTTGAAACAACAAATAACGTTCTTAAAGAATTAGGTGTAGAAAATATTCCAATGGTTTATGCTTTTAATAAGACAGATTTACTTGTGAATGAAAAATTTATTAATAAAAATTATGAACCATCTATATATATATCCAACAAAACCCGTGTAGGTATTGATGACCTTTTAGCATACATTGAAAAGGCTGTATTTAAAGATTATGAAACTCATGAATATCTTATTCCTTATGATAAAGGAGATATATATAATGTGATGAAAGAAAAAGGTGAAGTTTTAAATACTTCTTATGAAAATAATGGAATTATGGTTAAAGCTACACTATCTAAATATTTGTGTAATTTATACAAGAAATATAAAAATTAAGAGACTGCTTCTTTGCAGTCTCTTTTAATATTCTCTATTTAGTATCGCAAAACATATTTTTTCTAGTTCTTCATATGTTTTAATTCCTACTATGGCCACACGATATTGTTTAGTCATTGGAATTTGTTTTAAATAGTATGCAGCATGTGTACGCATTTCTATCATTGCTACATGTTCACCTTTTAAAGCAATTAATCTTTTAGCATGTTCTAAAATCATACCTACAATTTCAGGTGTTGTTGGTTTGGAAATTACAATTCCTTTTTCAAAATATTCTTTTAGTTGTTTAAAGATCCATGGATTACCTAAGGATCCTCTACCAATCATTATGCCATCCACTCCTGTTTTTTCAAACATTTCAACAGCAGATTGAATGTCTTTTATATCCCCATTTCCAATTACAGGAATAGATGAATTATCTTTAACCATTTTTATATACTCAAGATTGGCAACACCTGTGTAAAAGTCAGATCTAGTTCTTCCATGTATAGCTATTGCTTTGGCTCCAGCTTTACTAATTAATCTTGATACTTCATCACAGTTTATATTATTGTGGTCAAATCCAGCTCTAATTTTTACAGTAACAGGTATATCAATATTATCAGTTAACATTTTTACAATATCATAAATTTTTTGGGGTGTTTTTAGTAAGGCACTACCTGATCCGTTTTTAACAACTTTATTAACTGGGCATCCCATATTAATATCAATTATATCGACATTTTGACTTGTTGTTATTAGTTTTGCAGCATTAGTTATTGACTCAGGTTCACTTCCAAATATTTGCATTGCTATTGGGTGTTCATTTTCACCTATTTCAATCATCTTTAATGTTTTTTCATTGTTATATGCTAAACCTTTATCGCTAACCATTTCTGCATAAACAAGGTCTGCTCCCATTTCTAAACATATTGTTCTAAAAGCTTGGGTAGTTACCCCTGCCATAGGTGCAAGAATAATATTATTTTTTAGTTTTACATTCCCTATATTCATTGTTCCACCATTTATTCTACATATAGAACAGCACATTTCAAATACACTGTTTCTTCAGTTGTTAATAGCATTGGATGATCAATTGACTGAAAACGAAAATCTAATAGTCTAACCACTCTTTTTGAATCATGACTTGCTTCTTTAATCATTTCTAAAAATAATTCTTTTGTCATATTCATTGAGCATGAAAAAGTAAAGAGAATACCACCTTTTTTTATTATATTTAGTGCTTGAAGATTAATTTCTTTATATCCTTTATATGCCTTTTTAACTGTATCTTTACTTTTTGTAAATGCAGGTGGATCAAGTATTATACAGTCATATTTGTCAGCATTTTCTGGATTTCTTAAGAAATCAAAGACATCTGCACAAACCACTTGATAGTTAGTAAATCCATTCAACTTGGCATTTTTATCAATATCTTCACAAGCTTTTTCACTAATATCTACAGCAGTTACAAATGAAGCATCATACTTTAAAGCATGAAGTAAGAATCCACCAGTATGAGAAAAACAATCTAAAACATTTTTATTTTTAACATAATCAACTAACGCTCTTCTATTCATTTTTTGATCAAGGAAATAACCAGTTTTTTGACCATTTTCAATATCTACCAACATTTTTATGCCATTTTCTTCAGTTTCAACTATTGGAGTAAATGTTCCGTATAAAACACCTTTGAATTGAGGTAGTCCTTCTTTTTCTCTTACAGAAACATCACTTCTTTCATATATACATTTAGGATTAAATATTTTAATTAAACTATTAATTATCCAATCTTTGTGTTTTTCCATTCCTAAGGATAGTACTTGAAGAACAAGAGTGTCACTATATTTATCAACTATTAATCCTGGCATAAAGTCTGCTTCGCTATAACATGCTCTATAACACTTATCTAATCCACAAGAAAGACGCATTTGGTTTGCTTCATTTAATCTTTTATAAAAAAATTCTTCGTTAATTTCTTCATCATTTAGTGTTAGAATACGAACTATGATTTTACTATTAGTATTGAGAAAACCTCTTCCAACATATTTTGAATCATAAGTATATACATCGCATATATTTCCAGATACAATGTTACCTTCAAATTTTAAAACTTCATTTGAAAATATCCAAGGGTGACCAGCAAGTATTCTTTCTTCTTCTTTTCGTTGTAAATATATTTTCATTTATTTTATCTCCTCAAGGTGATTATTTATATATATAATTGCCTTTTTTAGTATTTCTCGATCATTATCAAATGTTACTTGATTTAATGCTTCATTAATTTCCATCCACATAGATTGTTGGATTTCTTCCTTTTGATTAATCACATTTGTTGTTTTAGGAATAGCTATGAAAAAGATAACATCCTTCATAACATTAGTTTTCGGAGAATATGTTGAAACTTCTCTAAATCTGGTATCAATGGTTACATCTAAATTAGTCTCTTCTTTAATTTCTCTTATTGCTGTTTGAATTTCCGTTTCATCATTCTCAACGTGACCTTTTGGAAAAGACCAATGTCCTCCCCACATTTGAATTAATAATGTCTCTAATTTGTCGTCATTATTTCTAACTATTATTGCTCCACAAGATTTTTCAAAAGTCATTTTATACCTTCTTTCTCTACTTGTACATTATTATAGCATATTGAGTTTATTTTGAAAAGAAAAAGAGCAACCAACTTTTAATTGGTATGCTCTATTTTTCTATCGAAAATTGTCATGAATTGCTTGGATTAATTGTAATGTTTCATCTTCTCCATAATCCCAGAACATTAATCCACCTAAATCATTGTCTAAAACATATTGACATTTATACTTAATTGATTCTGGATCATCATAAGATATCCAAGTACGTCCGTCATATATATATGGAGCTTTAGCTGTATTATCCCAATAACGTTTGATTGTTGTTGAACCATTCTTTATTGGTAATAAATAATCATTGTATATACTTGTATATGTAATTGCTGAAGCACTGCTAAGTGTATTATTCTTACCAATTCCACTGTCATTACTTTCGATAACAAATCGACGTCCGTAGAAGGCAATTCCTATAATTAATTTATTTTTTGGAACCCCTTGAATATTGTATAATTCTACAGTTTGATCTACACTTCCATGAGGAGTATAGCTTCCACTATTGTATAATGCTGTATGATGAGTTGAAACATTTGATGATTGTAAATCATATGTCATTAAGTTTACATAATCTAGTATGTTAGCTATCTTTCTGATTTCATATCTAGTATAGCCATATTTTCCACCAGGAAGAGCGGCAGTAACTAGATAATTAGGATTAGCACCTTTAAGTGTATCACTAATTTCTTGAAGTAATAAAGTATAATTTGGTCTATCTACCGATACATCTTGTCCTGTTTCATATCCTGGATATTCCCAGTCAATGTCAACACCATCGAAATGATATTCTTGAATAATTTCAAGCATTGATTGAGCAAGTTTTTGTCTTCCTGCTTTAGTGTTTGCAGCTAAGGCAAAGTTAGTACCTGCATTACCATATCCACCGAAGCACAATAATACTCTTATGCCTTGTTTTCTTAATGCTGTAATTCTTTCAATTGAACTTAGTTCAGAAATATCAACTGTAAAATCACTGTCTACTCTAGCAAAGCCATAGTTAATAATATCTAAAGTATCAATTGTAACTTGAGAAATTTCACAACTTGCAGTACGACTGTAGAAATAACCAATTGCAGGTTTAATAGTTGATAAATCAACAAAATTCAATTTGTCCACTATTATGTCTTTTGTTAAAGCAAAAGCATATTTTCCAATTACGAATTCACCTGTAACTTTTACTATTGTTTCATCATAATCTAAGTTTACTTCACCTGTAATCATGTTTATGAAAGTAGGTTTATCACTTGACCAACGTACATACATTTGACCAGCAGCTGTATCATAATATGTGTTGATTGTTAGGTTATCTGTAAGTTTTGCAACTGTAAATACTTGTTGGAATATTTCTTCCATTACATTCCATTTTACTGTTAATTCAATATCTTTTGTTATTATTGTATTAAAGTCAAATTTAGTATTGCCTAAATACCAAGAAAGGCTTAATCCTTCAAGTGTACCTGCAATAATTTCTGACACTGTATTACCATGTTTAACACTTATTGTTGTAAATACTGTACCATCATAATCTTTAAATGTAACTGTATGCGTAACATCATCTATTATTGGTTCAAATACTGCAATTAATACTATATTAAAATGTGATCCACTTTCAATAGTATCAACTTGTTGACCAGCATCATTAAACCATCCTTTAAATGTATATCCTTCTTTTTCTACTGGATCTAATGTAACATCTGAAGAATTAATTGTATAATTAATTACAGTTTCAACACCATCAACGACTAAAGTTATTTTGTATTCTATATCTTGATATGCTGCATAGAATACATAATTTGTTGAAGTTGATGAAGGTATGGAGGTATATATATCTCCTGTTAGATTTGGTGTACGATACCATCCAATAAATGTTGAACCTTCTCTTGTTGCTTGTGGTAACATAACAGTTTCACCTTGTGTATATTTATATATTGCATCAGTCGATAAAGTACCTTCATTTGTAATATATTTTATACTATATGATTGTAATGTTGTAGTATACTCTGCTTTTACAACAATATTTTCTTCTGTGCCCTTTTCAATGTTTGTAACAACATCATCAAGTTCATTAATCCAACCAGTAAATGTATATCCTTCTCTTGTTGGAATTGGTAAACTAAATGTTTCTGTATTCTTATCAAATTCTGTAACGATGTCTTCTGTAGTAAAATGTCCACCATTTAAGTAGTACGTAATTGTATATTTTGTTACTTTTTCTTCGAATTTAGCATATAAAACAATATCTATTATTGCTTCTTCACTAATTTCAGTTATTCTGATATCACTAAAATCACTTGTTAAATACCAACCAACAAAATTATATCCTTCTTTAGTGGCTCTAGGAAGAGTTACTCCTACTCCTTGTACATATGTTTCTGGTGCATTCTTTACTTCACCACCATTTAAATTATATGTGATAGTATGTGTAACTTCATGTTCTTCCCATATTGCATATATTGTTATATCTTCAGTTGCTGTTGTAGATATTTCAGTAATGTATTGACCACTACCATCACTTTGTGTATTCCAGCCTAAGAATTTAGCATTTGCTTTTGTTGGAATGGAAAGCACTAAACCATCTCCTTCTTTATATTTTGAAGGAGCGTTTTCATCGCCTTTTCCACCATTTAATACATAGATTATTTTATGATATACAGGTTCAAGTTCCCATACTGCACTAAGTGTAATATTTTCAGCAATTGAGGTATCTATTTTTTCAACAAATTCTCCATTTAACATCCAACCAACAAATATGTAACCTTTTCTTGTACCATTGTATAAATTGATGGTTTTATCTAATATAGTATAAGTTTTAGGATTTTTTATACTATTTTTACCATCATTTAATTCATAGGTTATTGTGTAAGTAGCTAAATCAAAAATTGGAGAAATTGTAATATCACCAGTTGTTCCTTCTGATATTTTTGTAACTATTTTTGAGTCATATTCCCATCCGCCAAATATGTATCCTTTTTTAATAGGAGTAGGAAGGGTAATTCCTGTTGATGAAACATAAGTTTTAGGAAAAGATGATATATCTATTTCATCACAATCAATGTAGTTTATATTATAATGTTTTTCAAAAGTTGCGACTAATGTTATGTCATTACAATACATTGAACTTTTTGGAATACTAATTATTTTTCTTCCATTGCATGTCCAACCCATAAATGTCATTCCTTCCATTGAAGGATCACCTAATGAAAGTGGTAAATCTAAAATTGTAAATTTTGTTACATTATTTGGATTGTTTGTGCTACCGTTTAATTCATAGGTTATTGTATATTCAATAATTGTGTAATGGGCAATAAGGTTTATATCTCCTTCAGTTACTTCTGGAATATTTGTTACTCTTTCACCATTATATTCCCAATAATCAAATTTGTAACCAGCTTTTGTGGGTTCAAACAATTCTGCATTTGGAGAATAGTAAATTGGATTATTTGGATTATTTGTGCCTCCATCTAAATCATATATTAATTGAGGTCCTTGATGCTTAAATATAGCTTCTATTGTAATTTCAGTAACATCTTCATTTGGTAAATGAGTAATTTTTTCACCATTATATAGCCAATATTGAAAATCAAAATCTTGTTTTGTTGGTGCAAATAACTCCACATTTTTAGTAAAATAAGTTGGATTATTTGGATTATTTACACCACCATTTAGAACATAGTTAATTTTAATCAACTTATTCCAACGAGCCTTAAGATCAATATTACTTGTCACTTTATTGGTTTTGTTCCATACAGTATCATCAGCAGTATTTATCCATCCGCCAAATTCATATCCCTCAAGAGTTGGAATGTTGTCAAGTATGTCACTAGGTATTGTTTCTCCTTTAACTACTTGTATTTTCGCATAATCAAATTCTGCATCCCCAGCATCAAATGTTACAACATATGTTGTTTTTTTGCATCCAATAAATGAAAACAAACATAATGCCATAAGGAGTATTGCGCAAATTCTTGTTAGTCTTTTCATATTATTTTCCTCCTTAAATTTGATAATATGTGTAAGTTAATTATATCATACATTTTAAAAAAATGGAAGTATTAACTCTAAAAATGGAAAAAACTGTGAAATTAATCACAGTTATATTTGTATCTTATTCTGGTTCTACTGGTGTTTCCATTAAATCTTTATATTTGATTACATTTTTTGGAAGTGTTACAGTAGTATTTCCATATTCTTTGAATTCAACAACTGCAGAAAGTTTAACTTTTTGACCGGCTGATTCTTTTTCTAATGATTCAACTTCACCAGTGAATTCAATTTTTTCAAGATATTTTTCACCAGTTGTTACATGGATATCATAAGAATATTTAACAAGTTCATCTAATTTGATTTCAGAACCAGTTTGTTTAGAAATGCCAACAACTAAATCATTAATTAATGATTGAACTGTATCTTTACCTACTTGGTTAAATTCATAATATCCTTTTTCATTGTTTGCATCAAAGTATTCATCTTTAATTGATGTAAAGAAATCAGAAATGTTTGCTAAAGCAAGAGCAAGTTTTGGATCAATTGTCATTCCTGGTTCAGTAGGTTCTTCAGTTTCACCTGTTCCTTCACCTGGATTAGGTTCTGGTTTAGGAACCATTCCACTTAAAAGTTCCATAATTTCAGATATTGTAATTTCTACAAATTGGTCTTCTGTTGCTTGACCTAAATCTTTAAGATTAAAAATTATTGATGAATCAATAGAATAACCATTAGTTACATATGCAACGATGGGATTTTCAAGTTTTGATGCACTTACGCTTAGTTGTAAATTGGTGCCAGCATATTTAACTTCTACAGATACTTCTTGATCTTCAAAGTCTTTCATGTTTTCACTTGTTACACTTGCAGCTAGTCTTACTGTAAAACTTTCAGCTGCTCCAACATTCTCGTTAGCTTGTGCTACAGCAATACCAACAGGTTTTTTTTCTTTTTTAGGACCATCTTCTTTTTTTCCACAGCTTGTTAAAACAAAGGCAGAAAGAAGAATTAAACATAAAGTTAAAAATAAAGTTTTCTTTTTCATTTGTACCCTCCTACTCTAATACATATAGAGTTATTTTTTGTTAGATTACGTTTATAACTACCTAACTTAGAATAATTATAGCATAGTTCGTCATTTATTGCAAGATAAAATTATCTTTTTTTGACAAATTGTATTATTTGTATAAAAAGGATTCCATCTTAAATCCCCCCACCCACAAGTTACAGAAGCTTAAGGCTGCTCCGATCAAGGCCTGACCTGGTTCACGCTGGAACCTTGGATGAAGGTATTTAAAATGGAATCCTATATTATTATATACTATTTATTATCATTTGTCAAATTAGGAACTAACTTTTTTCACGTAATTCCTTGAAAAATGATTTTAACAAATTAGCAGATTCAATACTTAAAATTCCTTTTGTTACAACTATATGATGATTTAAAGGAAGAATCGACAAGTCAGTTATACTACCAAATGCACCAAACTTTGGTTCATTTGCTGCATATATAATCCTTTTAATTCTAGATTGGATAATGGTACTAGCACACATTAAGCATGGTTCTAATGTAACATACATTTCACAATCTTCTAAAATCCAAGAATTAATTTTTTTTGATGCTTTTTTTATGGCTATAAGTTCAGCATGATCAAACACAGATTTAGTTTTATGTCTTGTATTATGCGATTTAGCAAGAATTTTATCTTGATATACAATAACACAACCTACAGGAACTTCTTCTAATTTATATGCCTTTTTAGCCTCCTCTAAGGCTATTGACATATAATATTCATCTTTATTTAGTGTTTTCTTTGTCATATTTTGCGTGTGGAACTTGATGACAATGACGACATCTTGCTTCATATTTTTCAGAAGCACTTACTAAAATTATAGGGTCATCATAATCAGCAGGGTGTCCATTTATTATTCTTTGGGTTCTTGTAGCAGGTGCTCCACATACTTGACAAATTGCTTGTAACTTAGTAATATACTCAGCTCTAGCAAGAATTTGTGGCATTATACCAAATGGTTCACCTTTAAAGTTCATATCTAAGCCTGCCACAATTACTCTTACACCACTATTAGCAAGTCTTTCCATTATGTCAATTAGACCTTCATCAAAAAACTGAGCCTCATCAAAAGCAACTGCATAAGGTAATTCATGAATTTTTTCCAAAACCTCTTGTGAAGAATTAATAGGTATTGCATCAATCTTACGATTGCTATGTGATACTACAGCCATCTTGTCATAACGATTATCAATAACCGGTTTAAATACAATTACATCTTTTTTTGCTAAACGTATTCTTGTTATGCGTCTTATAAGTTCTTCTGTTTTTCCCGCAAACATACTTCCACATATTACTTCAATCCATCCATCTCGACATTTTAAATCCATTTCAATACACCTCTTTTAATGTATCATACTACAAATTGTTTTTTTTAACAAGTATTTTAAATATATATTTTCTTATAAATTTTACTTGTTTTTTCGATTTCTTCCTCTTTTTAAAAAGAAAATTTATATGTTTATTTGCAGAAAAAAAGAAAATAAGCTATAATGATACCTAAGGAGTTTATATATGAATAAATCTATTTTAAATACTTTTGCCTTATTTAAAAATAACGATCTATCTATTAGTAATTTACTTGATGAATTAATTATTGTAAATAAAACAAATAAAAAAGAAATTACTCGTTTATTTTATTATTTAGAACCTGATGAATCTGATGAAGCAATGATTGTTTCACTCTTGATTTGGTGCTTATTTGATTCACCTTTCAAATCTTGCCTTGACTCACAAAATAGTTTTTACCGTTTTTTACTATCAATTAATGTGAGTAGTGATTTTTACTCCACAAATATTACTGTACTTGAAAAAGAGAAAACTATGTTAATAATTCAAAAAGGAGATTATTTAATTATTGTAAATCCAACAAATAATAATATTAAATGTATTTTACCTACAAATTATCAAAATAAAACTCTTTTTTGTGAAAATTGTAATGAAGAAATTAGAGTTAGTGATTTTTTAATAGTTCCTGAAAATACTTTTTACATTATTAGTAAAGAAGACTACATGTCAAATGACATGTAGTCCTTTTTTATTTCTTCTTTCTTAATACAAATGCAAGTAATGTGATTGCTGTAGTTAGCGTAATCACAATTGCAGATGCAGTTTTACAATTGCAACCATCGTTTGATGGATTAGGAGTAGAAGAATTAATAATTGTATCATATTTTGTTTCTACTTCTTGTTTTAGGTTATCCATATCAGCCTTTGATGTAGCTAAATCTAATTTTTCTAAATATTCTGATTTTAAATCATTTATCTTTTCCATTTGATCAGTGCGTAAATTTTCAGTATTCAATGAATTGATATAATTTTTAATATTATCTCTATATTCATTTAGTTCCTTTTCGTTTTCTTCTTTAATAGTTAAGATACTATTAATTTTTGTTTTGCTATCATTTACATAATTATCGATTTGTTCATATGTTATTTCATTTTCTACTTTTAATACAATTGAATCAATTATATTTTTAATTATTTCTTGGTTCTCTTCTGAATAGCTATCATAGTTTATGGTTTGTTGTAACTCGTTTACTTTAATTTCACAATACATTTGTTTTTCTAATAGATTAATCTTTTCTTTTGTAATGTTAACAATTTGATCAATTCTTGTTTGTGTATTGTATTTTTTTATTTCTACTTCACCATTTTTGATTACTTGATCCATTCTTGACATAAGATTTTCATCGTTAATTATCGTTTCATATAGATTAAGTGATTTAAAATAATCATTTATTTCTTTAATTGCAGTTTTATGCATTGATTCAACTTCACTTTCTAATGTTGGAATTAGATCAATAGATGATTTGTATTGATTAAGAATTTGTTCTATTTCCTCTATTTGTTGTACAACATTTAATCTTTCCATTCCTTCATATAGTAGTTGATCAACTTTACTTTGATTATCTTTACTATATGTGTATCTTTCCGCATAGTTAGTTAACTCAGAGACTGCATCATCAATAGCATCTTTTAATTCTTCTTCGAATGTTGGTAAACTATCAATTTTTGATTTTGCTTTTAAAATTTCTTCATCAATTATTATTTTAGTTAATGCAGAAGTAGCTATAAGCTTTGTTTTGCAATCAGTAATTATTTGTTTTATCTTAGTTTGAATACCTAAAGAATAGTCATCAAGGTTAACATAGTTATTTAACTTGTTAAGTTCAACGTCTAAATATTCTTCAATTTCTTGTTTTAATGTCTTTACTTGATCTATTTTAGTAACTGCTTGATTTTTTAGAGTGGTTATTTCTTCTATTGTAGTTGCTTTATTAATTGCATTTGTGAAATTTTGAATAATGGTTTTTATTTCAACTTGATTTGTTGAAGAATAGTTATCAAAGTTAACATAGTTATTTAATGCTTTAATAGCTGTTTCTCTTTCTAATCTTATTGTATTTTTTAAAGAAGCAATTTGTTCTAATGCTGTTTTCAACTTGTTATAATTAGATACATATTGTTTAGCTTCATCACTTAAAGCTTTATAAGCTTCATTAATTTCGTTTATTAATTCTTCATCATTAAGTGTTACATTTGTTGGAATAGTATTAATTAATGCTACAACTTTTTCTCCTTCTTCTTTTGGCGTTACAACTACATCATCATAAGTTGTTATATATGCAGAAGTTCCAACTTTAATATCAGTTATGTTTGAAAATGGATTATTATTAATTAATCTATCTAAGTAACGTACCATAACAAGTGTTTCTTTTGGTTGAAGAGTCACTGTTATTGTTGAAGATGAGTCGGTAGAAACGGTTTTGATTGTATTAGTAGATGAAACAATAAGATATCCATAAGATGATGCTGTACTAAAGGCATCCCCTAATTTGAATGAAATGTTTGATGCACTATCATTATAATAAACACCTGCACACGAAGTCATTGTACATTTTGGAATATCACTAGATGTTAATTTATGAAAATTATCTCGTGCTATGTATAAAACTTGATTTCCTATTGTTAGAGTAGCTTTACTCCAACCTATGTATGTAGTTTGATCAGTATGTGCTCCAATATGATCTTTAGACATCGATGATGGATCATTTCTATATATTAATGCACTTTGTCCTTCCTTTAACAAACTTAAATCAAATACTACTTCTTGTTTATATACATATCCATTTTTTGTATATTCCAATATTAAAGGTATATTAACCGTTGTTAAATAATTTTTTAATCGCTTTCCAGTTGAAATATTATATTCATTTGCATCATCAACATTTTTGTAAGTCCATTTCATACTATCTTTAACTGGTAAAATACGATTTGTATTTATATGTTTATTGATTGTACTAATGAAACTATCTACTTCTTTTTTCATGTCTTTATAAACTTTAATTATATTTTCAGCGTCTATTAATACTTGAATATTATATACTTTGTTCTTATCTTCAGTTGATAGTTTTTCATATGCTGAACGAATATTAGTTATTAGTAGTTCATTATCTAATGTTATTTCTGATGGTATTAATTTTATATTATCTATTACTATTTCATATGATTCTTTATTAGCTTGACCGAATTTGACAGGAGTACTAATAACGTTAGCTCTATTAACACTTGAAATATAATAGTCATAACTTAAAGTATTTATATTAGCGACTTCTGTATTTTGTGTATACACCATCACATAGTCAATATTATTTTGATCTAACGTTTGTCCTTTGGGAACTTGATAAACCATGTAACCATATATATTATTTTGTTTATCCCATGATAATGTTGTTCCATTTAACATTATATTAGTAACCTTTTCAGATGGTATTGAATTAGCATAGCGATGAATTACAGCACCAGGAATTCTCTTACTCCAATAATCGTTTGTAATTAAATCTACACCTTTTTTAATAATTGTATTATCACTTAATAATGATCCATACTTGTACAAACATAATCCTTTGATTTCTTCGTAAATCCCTGCATTTAAAAGTTGATTTTTTACTTCATCTTGATTTCTTTGCCAATACTTACCACTGCTACCAGTGGAATCAGGCATATAAACGCCCATACCTAGATATAAGTTAACATTCTTTTTGTATTTAACGCACCAACTCCACCAACGAGATAGTTCATAAAAGTTTGCACCTGTATGTTCCATTCCCCAGTAAGTTTGAGGCGTTATGTAATCTATCCATTCATTGTCTATCCATTTTTTAGTATCAGAATATAGATAGTCATCATAATGAGCAAATCCAGAGGTATTTGAACCGATAGGACTGATTAGTGATCCATTACTATCATATGATGGACTAGCCGCGTAACCAGTATTGCGATATATTCCAGAAGGAGAAATTCCAAGTTGTACTGCACGTCCTTCACGTTCATTCATTTCATGTATTGAATCTGAAAGTTTTTTAATGAAAGAATCAACATTTGCTCTTTTTTGGTCGCCACTTAGGTCAGTAGCCACTCCACTTATATAAAAGTAATCATCAAAATGAATAGCATCTGCATCATATTTTTCTAAGAATTCCATACATGTATCTACAATAAAATCTTGAACTTTTGTAGACCCTGGATTTAAAATTTGAGCTCCACTTGAAGAAGTTAATATTTGTGATGAGTCATTACATGGATGGCCTTCTGGATAATCTTCTCCAACATATGCTGAGTTACTATTAACACGATATGGATTCATCCAAGCATGAAATTCAAATCCACGATTATGACATTCAGTTATCAACCATTCAAGAGGATCAAACACATCAAAATTAACTTTTTTCCACCATGAAGCAATCGGATTTAAATTTGAGTTATAAAGTGCATTATTATGAGTTCTTACATGGAAGACTATCGCATTCATACCCATTTTTTCCATATTATCAAGGATAGTTGTTGCATCTGACTTAAATGAAGTCTCTGAGGTAAATGAAGGAATATCTCCTACAAATGTACTTACCCAGGCTGCTCTATATTGTTGAGTTGGATAATTATATTCTTTTAATCCTTTTACTTTTTCGCTGCTGCCACGATATTTTAGTTCTTGACCAGTTGAAGAAGTCATATATTGAAAATTTTCAGCAGCATTTACATCAATAGTTTTAATTTTAATTAATGGCAATACCAATAGTAATGCAAGTATTACAATTAAAATTTTTGTTTTCTTTGTTGATTGCATATATACCCTCCTATAATCTACTTAAATTATACCATATATTTATCTATTTCCAAAGCTTTTTGCAAAAATTAAAATAACAAAAATTGGTAGTATGATTTTGCTGCGAAGGTTAATAATAATTTTGAAGGAAGGTATTTTATGACTGATAAAGAATTACTTTATGTTGAAGATGCTTTAAATCATGCCAAGCACTTCAATGAAATGTGTAATGAGGCATGTGAACTATTAGATGATGATACTCTTAAAAACTTTGTATTTGATGTTCAAAAAGAAATACAAATGGTTTATAGTAACATTTTTGCAACTTTAAGAAGCTAGAGGAGAAAGTATTATGAATGATAAATATTATATGGAAAATTTATTAACTTGGACAAAATCATATTGTGATCTTTTACTTCATGCAACTATCGAATCTTCTACACCAAATGTTAATGGTACTATGGAACAAGCTTTACTGACATGCTTAAGTGTACAAAACGCTATATACAAACGAATGGAAAGTAAAGGATGGTACCAAACTAAAATGGCACCTATAACAAAAATTGAACAAACTGCTATGAAACAAGCAAGTTATTAAAATCGTAACTAAGTTACGGTTTTATTTTTTTGTAATATGTTTTTTAAAAATACATATAATATATCGAAAGGAATATTTGCTTATGAAAAAGAATTGGCCAAAAATAATTTGTTTTATTGTTGTTTTGTTTTTATATTTTCTACCTTCTATTGTAATAAAAGTAGATCATGAATTTTATGAATCATTAAAAGGGCCTCACTTACCTGCCGCTATATTTATCATTGCATGGAGTGTAATATACATATGTATGAGTCTATTCATTACATATTATATATACAATCACAAACCTAAAGAATCTGCTGAAGTTAAACGTGTATATATATTTACCATCATTAATTATCTTTTATCCATCATTTACTTATTCACTTTTTTTAAACTACATAATTTATTTTTAGGATATGTTTCAGCATTATTTATCTTTGTTTCAATTGTAATAGTTTTTCTTGAATCACTATTGGTTAATAAAAAAACTTCTTTATTAACCATTCCCTATATATTGTGGAGTGGATTTGCGAGTGTTCTTTCCATAATTATCTATCTCCAAAATTAAAAATAACAAGTATCACTACTTGTTATTTTTTTATGTATATAGGAAATTTTTGCTTAATTATTCCCAATTATAAACGTTGTTTTTTACTTCTAAGTGTTTGTTGTAAAATTCTCTTAACGCTGTTTTCATCATTCCTAAATCTTTTGTTCCAGCTGTCTCATAAGCAGAGTGCATTGCAAGTTGAGCAAGTCCAATATCAACAGAAATTACTGACACAGATTGTAGTAAAATACATCCAAGTGTACTACCTCCACGAATATCTGAACGATTAGTATATACTTGATATGGCACATTTACTTCATCACAAATAGCTTTAAATAAACCAGAACTTATAGCATCAGTCGTATAACTTAAGCCAGCGTTATATTTTATAACTATTCCTTTATTCATATATACACAATTAGTTGGATCACTTTTCCCTAAATGATTGGGATGTACAGCATGAGCATTATCAGCACTTACCACAATTGTATTATTTAGTATTTGAGTTCTAGAAGCTGCTAACCCTAAGTCTGTCAATATATCATCAATAACATCTTTGAGGAAAGTAGAGGCAGCACCATGGTTTGAATTACTTCCTATTTCTTCATGATTAAATGTTGCCCAAATATTAATATTATCATCGTTGTTTGATTCAATGAATGCTTCAAGTGATGAGTATAAGCATTCTAAATTGTCCAATCTTGGAGAACATATTAATTCAGAATCTTGCCCAGCAAGAGTTGGTTCTTCCTTATTATATAGAAACAAATCATAATCTAACACTTCTGAATCATTAAATTCTTTTTTTAACAAATCCATAACAGAGGTATTTGTTAAACTTAAAATTGCTTGTAAGTCAGTTTGTGCATTAAATCTATAACCCATGTTTACTTCTCTATTCATATGAATGCATAAATTAGGAATAACAACTGTAGTTGGTAAATTAACTAAAGATGTACTTAAGCCAGTTGCATTTTTAATCATTACTCTTCCTGCTATTCCTAGCGGTCTATCAAGAAAAGTTGAATAGATTAAACCACCATATACCTCAGAATTAATCATTGTATATTCATTTGAAACTATCACTCCATTTGGCTTAATTTTTAACATTGGAGAATCATCATGGGATGCAACTATTTGAACGCTAGGTTTTTTTAATTCTTTTCCAATTTTAAAAGCAATTATTGAACCATCCGCTTTGATTACAAAATATTTACTTCCTTTTTCTATATTCCATTTTTCATTTAAACTTAATTCTTTAAAATTGTTTTCTAAAAGAATTTTTTTTGAAGAGGCCACAGCATGATAAGCTGTAGGTGAATTTTTTATAAAGTCAATAAACTTTTTCATATTAAATTACAAAATTTCCCTTTCTAAATATTTGTATTTCTTTTCCATCATGGGTTGTACCAACAATTTCCATATCACTACTGCCAAACATAAAATCAACATGTACATTTGAAACGTTGTAACCAAGTTTTACTAGTTCTTCTTCAGGCATAGTTGTACCATCCTTTATATTCATTGAATATGCATTACCTAATGCTAAATGGCATGAAGCATTTTCATCAAATAACGTATTATAGAATATTATTCCTAAATTTGATATTGGAGAATCATAACTAATTAATGCAACTTCACCTAGACTCTTACTACCTTCATCAGTTTCAAGTAGTGATTTTAATGTTTCAATTTCTTCGTCAGCTTCGTATTTTACCACAACGCCATCTTTAAATGTGAGTTTAAATTTGGGAATTAATTTACCACGAAAGTTTAATGGTTTAGTACTAACTACAGTACCATTTATTTTTTTATTATGTGGCATAGTAAAAGTTTCTTCTGTTGGAATATTAGGTGCAAAGAATACTCCTTTTTCTGACATTTCTCCACCGCCTGCCCATATATGATTTTCTACAAGATATATTTCTAAATCAGTTCCAATGCCATTTTTAAAGTGTATTTTTTCAAAATTGTAATCATTTAAAATCTTGTTATGTACTTCAAGGTTTTTCATATGATTGTTCCATTCTTGTACTGAATCTTTATTTTCCTCTACTCTTGATGTATATAGAATTGCTTCTAATAGCTTTTCATATGCTTCTTCTTTTGAAAGAGTAGGGAAAACTTGTTGAGCCCACTCATAATTTGGATATGCTATGATTGCCCATTGAGTTCTACTAGCCATTGTATAGTCACTGAAAAACTTTAACTTAGAGTTTGATGCATTTGAAGCCATTGCCATTTTCATTGGATCTACATTTTTATATACATTAGGATTAGGAGATGTTATAGATAATAATGCTGCTCCTTTGTCTAATACATAACGATATTTATCAATTAAAAATTGAGGTACTTCAGTTAATACTTCATCACTTACATTTTGATAATATAAACTATTAACTGTATCATCCTTCCAATTGATTATAACATTCCCAGCACCAGCATTATATGCTTCTTCAACAACTGTTCTTACAAATTCATAAGCTTCTACTGGAGCATTAACAATTAAATATTGTTTAGGCTGAATATTTATGCCTACTCTAATCGCTAATTTTGCAAATTCCTTTAGTAAATTTTCTTTATTCATTGTATTTATCCTCCTTATACTTTAATATTTTTTGATTAATATTTTCTAAGTATTCCCATCTTGTAATTTTTTCTTCGATTTTCTTTTCAATTTCATTAATTTGATTTGTCAATTCAATTATTTTTTCATAGTCAGTTGTTAGAAGTTTTAATTCCTCTTTTATTTTATTTAATTGTTCTTCTAAGCTGTTAATTTCTTTTTCTACGTTATCATATTCTTTTTTCTCTGCTGATGTAAATCGCGGTATTTGTTGTTTTGCATCATTGACCTTTTTAATTTGTTTTTCACTTGCTTTGGTCAAAACGTTATTATCATTTTCCAAGTATTCTGAAATGCTATATATATATTCTTCAATTTTATTATTATTAAATACCATTAAATGTTGACATACTTTATCTAGAAAATAACGATCATGAGAAATTACAATTATTGCTCCTTTAAATGAGCATAAGTATTCTTCTAATACTTCGATTGTATATATATCAAGATCATTGGTTGGTTCATCTAGTAGTAATACATTAGGATTAGTTATTAAAACTTTTAATAAACTTAATCTTCTCTTTTCTCCACCAGATAAACGATTTAACGGCATTTGTTGCATTGTTGGAGTAAAGAAATAATTTTCTAGTAGTTCTGATGCACTAATTTTTCCATCTTCTGTTTCAATATATTCACCAAATTGTTTCAAATAATCAATTACTTTCATATTTGAATTCATTATTTCATTTACTTGTTTAAAATACCCTATACGAATAGTCTCCCCAATTGTAATCTTTCCATTTTGGGGCTCTATTTGGCCTATAATTGTATTAAATAGCGTAGTCTTACCACAGCCATTATTTCCGACAATTCCTAGTCTATCATATTTACTAACTATGTAATTAAAATTACTAAGTAATATCTTATCATTAATTTCTATTGAAATATTTTCAAATATAATTGTTTTTTTACCTATTCTTGTTGTCTTTGATGAAAATTCAAACTCTTGTTCGGTTAAAGCTATTGAAGTTTGAACTTGTTTTAAACTTTCTTCATAATCTTGGAATCTTTCAATTCTTTCTCTACTTTTAGTAGAACGAGCCTGAGGATTAAGAGCCATCCATTTAGCTTCTTTACGTAGGATTGCTGAAAGTTTTCTTTGGTTTGCTTTTAAATATTCCAAACGCTCTGCTTTTAATTCTAGAAATTTTGTGTAGTTAGCTTCATACATATACACATAACCATTTTCAATTTCGAGAATTTCTTTAGTTATTCTTTCAAGAAAGTATCGATCATGAGTTACAAGTATTAAACCTTTATTATATTTTATCAAATATTTTTCAAGCCACGATATCATAGCAATATCTAGGTGGTTGGTTGGTTCATCTAGTATTAACATATCACTTTTTGTAATTAATACACTAGCTAGTTGCAATCTCTTTTTTTCTCCACCAGATAAATTATCAACCAACATATCATGATTATTTAACCCCATACGATTTAATATACTAGCTATTTCGTAATCATTTTCATTTTTACTTAAACGTCTTACTTCTTCAAATATTGTATTTCCCTTTTGAAAATTTATATCTTGCGCAAGATATCCAATTTTTAAATCATTCTTTCGATATATCACACCTGAAGATGGTGTAACTTCTCCCACTATTAGTTTTAATATGGTTGATTTACCAGCTCCATTAATTCCTATAATTCCAACCTTACTATTATCATTAATTGTAAAGCTAGCATTTTCAAGAATGTTTTTATCTATATATTGCAAAGAAACGTTATTAAATGTTATTAGCATACTTACCACCTTTAATAATTATGTCTTCAATAAAAAAATAGTAATTCAAATTGGAAAGCCAATCTAAATTACTATATTTCTTTACCGTTTTACTTTTCTTCTTTTTTAGCAGCTTGACTAGCTCTCTTGTTAAAACGTTCAATTCTACCAGCAGCTTGAACAAACTTTTGTTCACCTGTATAGAATGGATGACATTTTGAACATGTATCAACACGGATTTCTTTTAGTGTTGAGCCAGTTTCGAATTCATTTCCACATGATACACAAACGGCTTTAACTTTGTGATATTCTGGATGTATTCCTTTACGCATAATTGACTCCTTCCGCCATAGTTTTTGTAACCATAGTAAGTTATTTTATTTCTTTTATATTATACACTATCACTCATATTTTTGCAAGTAATATGGTAAAATACTTTATTTTTAAAAAAACAGGGGTTAATACTAACCCCTGTATATTTTTAATGTTGTGATCCAATTAATGATGCAACAGTTTGAATGATTGAAGCATATTCTTCTTTAGACATTAATTCTGTTGCTGGATTATTTTGTTCTGCTAATTCAGGACAAACTCTAGCTATAAATAATTCTGCATCTGCTTCTGTTAATCCATTATTTACTAATGCAATCTTAAGTGCATCATATAAAACTGATGGTAACATAGGACGAATAATTGTTGAATTATTAATCTTTGTAAATAATTCTACTGCTGATGCTTCATCTAAAGTAGCAGCTTTTTTAGCAATTGTAGATGTATATGATGCGTTAACAACAAGTAAGCCATTGTCTTTAATTGATTGTAATGCATCTGTCATAGCTATTATTTCTTCATTCCAACTTTCAACATCATTTGTTACAGTTCCTAAAGGACGGTAATTATCAGCTGATGTAGAAATGATATTGCCCTTTAATAAGATCTTAGCAATAATTCCATTGTGTTCAACACCTAAACTATCTGTGTATGAACATAATTGATTTACATCAAAAATATTAGATACGTTCATTAATTGTAATAATTGACGAAGACCAACAAGAGTATTTGTAGAATCTTCTTGTGATGGGAATTTAACTAATGATGTAGTATCTCCACCAACAACATTATTATAAATTGAAACGTTTGGATAATTTGTGCCTAAATCCATTGTATAGATATTAGCATTTCCAGAATTTCTTAATTCTTTTGCGTTTGCTGCAGCAACAAATATTGCAAATGTAACAAGTTGTTCTTCAGTCCAGAATGTTTCATCATATGAAGTAGTGTCATAATATTGACTCCAGAATTCATCTGAAACAAGATCTTTAATTTGGAATGAAGATTCACCACTTGTATCGGTAACACTAGTAATAGTGTCACCGATTATACCAAGTAGTATTTCACGCATTGTTAAAGATTTAGATAATGTAATTAATGTAGTAGAGATTTTTTCATAATCTTTTAAATTTGAAACTTTTGAATATGAGATATCAGAAACTTTTTCATTTACTGGATCTATATATTCACCAAAGTTGGCAATTACATTTCTTACAGCTATAACTTCTAATCTAGCTTCTTCATTATTTGTAGGAATTGCATCCTTATTAATTCTAAAGCCTTCTGAAGTTTCTTTAAATGAAACTTTATCTATAAATTTACCTAACCACCTATTGTAGTTTGCTTTAACTGATTCAAGACCAGGTTTTCCATTTAATCCAAAGAATGAATCATAAACAGAAAGTGCTTCATTTAATGATAAATTATTTAAGCCTTGTTTAACTGATACGTAAACATCAAATAATTTTTCAAATTCTTCTGCCCACTTTTCATTTGGTAATGTATCAAGGTCGATGATTCCTTGAGCATCTTCAGGTAAGTTAGCTTCAACTTTAGTTTCATATAATTCTTTAAATAATTCACTACCAACATAAGATTTAGATGCAGCATCTACAAATGCAACAAACTTATCTTGAATAGCTTCATTTTCAAACATTGAAGAATTCATATTGTTAATATCAAATTCTGGGTCAGCACATAATGTTGCAAGTGATTTAGTCATTAATACAAATTGAGCAAATTCATTATCCCAATCATTAACAACTGTTAAATCAAGTGATGAGGTATCAACAAATGTTAATTTGTCAAGAACCATTCTCATAACTTCTTCTTCATGGCCATCAACAGCATACATACCAAATAAGTTAGTTAATAAGATGTCAATGTGACCATCAAGATTTGCATAGTCAAGTCCTTCACTACCGAAGAAATTAATGTAAGCAGCTTCTTCAATTACATTTAGAAGACTCATATAATCAGCCATTGCATAGTCATCAGTATATAGAGGACTATCTAATGATGAAAGCATAAAGTCAAGAACATTTGTTGTTGAAGAAACTTTGTTAATTGCTTTCTTCATGATACGTTTCATAAATAACTTAGCAAGTTTAGAAGTTTCAAGTTCTTTACCAGCAGATGAAACTGCAAGTAAGAATTCTTTTGTTAACATTGTGTTAACATCTGAAAGTGTTACATTTTGTAATTCAGAACTAATTGCATTTAAGAAGGCTTTTAGACATTCTACTTCATATTCATAATCAACATTTGCGTTAACTAATTCTTGTTTTGTAACATTAGCTTTTAATACTTTCTTAGCAGCGATTGGTAATAAATCGTTAAGTAAGTCTTTTGTTACAACACTAGTAGTTACAAACTCAGCAAGAGCAATTATAGTTTCAGTATCTTTGTAATTAATCTTCTTATCAAATACGCCTAGTTTTTCAGCAAGTGTAGCCATCTTGAATAAATCAGGAAGAGCAACATTTACAAATTCAGTGCTTGTCATACCTTCAAATACAGCTACCTTACCATAATTTTCAGTAAGTGCTTTACTTAAGTATACAACACCATCCATAAATACTTGTTCAATTAAATCAGAATCAAGAGCACAAACAATAAGATCAGTTAAGTCATTTTGGAAGTTAACATCACTAACTATTGCATAATTCTTACTTCTAATATCTGACTTGTATGAAGCAAGGAATGAACGTAATTTATTAGCAATTGCACGGTATACTTTAATTTCTTCTCTTGTATGTAATACTGAATAGTCAACGTGAACTATACCTAATTCAGCAATATTTCTTGTTAACTTATCGAAGTATCTTTCATAACTGCCAAGACGAACATTATTATATACAACAGCAAATACTTTATCTGTTAATTCTTTATTTGTAAAGTCAATACCATCATTACTGAATGCACCCATTGAACTTAATGCACGTAATGCTACTAGAACATCTTGACTTAAGTTTTCGATTTGTGCATCTGTTGTATCAGCAAATCTATTAGTATTTAACATAGAATCAACTCTAGCAAGAACTTTTCTTGCTACCCAAGGAGTTACAACATCTGATGTATCCATTTCTAGATATAATTCATAGATGTCTATTAATGCATTCATTAGTTCAGTATTACCTAATGAATTCATATTCAATTTGAATTTATTTGTATTCTTGTATACTGTGTAAATAGCTGGAACCATGTCAGCAACTATGTTACCATCATGTGCAACATTGACACTTGTGAAATCAAGAGTACTTAAATCAAATCTCTTAATTAATTGATTAACTACCATTACAACATCTTGTTTCTTAACTTCAAGAATTTGCATTGTAGCTAATTCTCTTATAGCCTTTTGAACAAGAGCAATTTGTTCATCAGTTAATTCAGCATTTTGAGTGTATGCTTTGTAGAATTGAGAAGTATATAAAGTTCTAATAGCGCTAGCAGCAATATGAGTATCACTTTCAAGAGCTTCTTTAGTATATCCATCAAGATGTAAATATTGTTCATAATTTCCAAATTTAGAACCATACTTGTTAAGAACTTTTTCATACACAGGTAATAAGATTTCATCTGCTAATTCAGATTGATCAAATACTTCTACAAAGTTAACTATATGTTCAACATCTATTGTGATTAACATATCTTTAACTTTTCTTGCGAATTCTTTCTTACTTGCTTTAAGTACATTATAGTATTCTTTAGCAGTATCAACTAATTCACGGAATGAAGTAATTCCATATTCATGTAATGCAGTAAGTACTTCTACAACACCTGCCTTAGCATATTCTGCTTCAGCCATATAATTAATTTCAGTTAATTCCATTAATGAAGTATCAATACCATATTTATTGAATGCAGCTTCTAAGATTTCAGCGTATTTGCCTTCAAATACATGTAAGTTCATTAAGTAATCGATGATTTCAACGGCAGCACTTGTATTTTCAAGTGAACTATCTTTACCAACTCTTACAAATTTACCATCATTATAAATGAAGTTAACAGCAGATTGAGCCATATTTAATAATGTTGCATAATCTTCAATTCTTTCTAAAGCACTTAATTCACTAGTTTCAAGGAATCTTGAACCAGGAACATTAAGTTTGTCTGCAAATGCATACATAACACTATAAAGTTCACCACTTAATGATGTACCATCTAGTTTAGATAATGCATTGATTAGTAATGCTGCAGGTTCATAATTAATGAAGTATTTCTTACTGATAGTAGTACGTTTTCTTAATACATCAATAATGTCTTGTAATGTTCTTACAGGGAAATCATCTCTCATTAGTAACTCTGTTAATGCATTATATGCGTTAACATAAGCTTCAGCTTCACTACTATAATCAATGTTAGAGTTATCAAAGGCACTTAACTCAATGTTCATAATTGTTCCAAATGCTTCAACAACATCTTGTCCGTATAATGATAATGCATGTAATGTTGTTGCTACACGAATCATTTCATCTGCATATTCATTAGTCCAATCAATTGCTTCATTTCTATTTCTCCAGTATTTATAGATACCAGAATCTTTAACTAAATGAGCAAGTACTAATCCTGTTTGAATGTCTTCATTAAATGTTACCTTGTTATATTTGTCAAGAGTTAATACAGTTTGTAAAGAAGCATACTTTTCAGGAAGAGTAACCTTAGTTAATACTTTCTTAGTGAATGGTAATAACAATTCATATCCAAGAGATGTATCAGCTATAGATTCAATAGTTCTGCCTAATGCTTTTAAGGCAGCACCATTCATCTTTTCTCTTAATGTTGTGTATGAGATGTTTCTAATTAAATCTAATACATCTTCATAGTGAGTAAGATTCATGGCTTTTAAAGTAATTAATGCATCGATTGAAGCAACTTGAAGAGAAGCTCTATCAGAAGCAACATCAATAATATCAAAGTCAACATCTGTAGCATCAATATTATAAACTTTCATTAATTCTTTAAGCATTGTTCTGTAGTTAAGATTTACAATTGTTAAATCTAATACGTCATATACAACGTTTGACATAGCATTATTTTCAGGAAGTAATGCAGTCTTGTTAATTAGATAATCTACAACATTTGTTTCAACTAAGTCTCTAAATAATTTAGATGTCTTAGCAATATCAAATGTAAGTTGTTCTAATGTTAATTCATAAGCATCTACTACATCTACTACACCTTTAAGTTTAGTAGGAACAACTTTTCTTACTTGGTTAACTAATGTAGGTAGGAAGTAAGGTGCTATTGAAGTTGTAACAAAGATATCATAAGCATCCATAACATCAGTAATATGATTGTATGCACCCTTAATTAATTCTTTGAAATCAATTGATTTAATATCGTTAATAGTCTTAATTGTGAAATCTGAACTATTGAAGTATTCAGCTAAAATTGCATAAGCATCAGCAAATTTAACTAAATCACCTTGTACATCAAGATTATCGTATGATGCACCATATACTGTAATTCCTTTTACTTTCTTAGCTAAAATTTCTAAGTAAGTATTTGTATGATATTTAATATAATTAGTAGTTCCAAGAACGTTAACTAAAGAAGAAACAATTTCAGAAACAGTTACGCCTTCACGTTCACTATTTACATATTCTATTACTTCACCATTCAAGATCTTACCAGCATTAATATCAACTAAATCTCTAACGATTACTGATGCAACCGCTAAATCAGCTACCATTTCTTCATTTGTAGCATCTCTGTAATCGAAGTACTTAAGAAGATTTCTATTTTCAAGTGCAGGGACTACATATAATTCATATAAAGTTTTTAGGTTTTCATTAACAAATGTTACATTGCTTAAAACATCAAGCATATCAGCAACAATTATCATTGAATTATTATCACTAGCTAATTCTTTTACGCTTACATTCTTAACATAATCTTTAACTTCATTTAAGTTATATACATTAACGCTTGCGAAGAATTTAACTGCAAGGTGAACTAATTCTTTTAATTGAGTATTATCATTTTCAAAGTCAACATTTTCTACATTAAATGAATCAGCAGGAACAACTTTTCCAGCAATCTTCTTACCATAAACTAAATCACGAAGAAGTAATTCAACTAAGCTATTCATATGTCCTTTGAATAATTCTAACGCATTAATGTTATCAATAATAACATCAATCTTGCTATCAAGTACTGCAAGGTCTAAGTTGCCGTTACTTAATTCAACTAAGTCTAAGCTTAATACTGTTTCAATTAATTCTTTCAAGTATGGAGTATCATGACTTACTTTGTCACCATTGTAATTATCAAGATCTAATGCTACCCAATAATCATTTAAGATATTCTTGAATAGAGGAAGTGCAAGAATTAATAATGTAGCTCCTGTTTCTCCATAAAGTGTAGTATCCATATATGCATTAACAGCATCAACTGTATGTGCAATATTAGATTTTTGAAGTAAGAATTTTAAAGCAGCTTTACCATTGTTATCAACATCATATTTATTCTTAATTGGGAATCCTTCTTGACCAAGTACTGCGCTTAAGTGTTCATATACTTCATGAATCTTAGAAACGTCACCAGCAAGGTCAATATTATTTCCGTTAACTTCACTTAAATCAACACTACCAAGTAATCTATCTAATCCTTTAACAAAGGCATCCATTCTACCAGGCATATTGAAGTAATTCAATTCAAATACATTGTCAATAATATTTAAGATATCTAATTTATTATTGTATGGATAATCAATATTTCCAACTAAGAAATCATATACATGTAAATTAGCAAGAGCTACGATAGCCATTGATACATCATGTAAATCTTTACTTAAGTCATTAACATTGCTATAAATATTATGTAAATCAGCGATACCTTCTAAATTATCTTTTGATAGATATTTATCAGAAAGTGGCATAATTACAAATTTGAATAAATCAGATTTTTGAAGTGTGTCAATAATATTTGCAACAGCAAGCATGTTTTCATCACTATAACGATCAAATTTAATAGATTTGAAATCAAATGCTTTAATTTGTGGAATTGTATATAATCCATAATTTTCTAATACAACAAATGCATTATCTAATACATTTACTAAATTATCATACTCTTCACTGAATTTAACATTGCCTGTTGCAAGAGCAGAGTTAATTCCATATTTATCAAATGTTGTTATGATGACTTTATTATCATTTCCAACTAACATATGAAGGTTAAGTACTTTTTCTAAAGCACTATATAGAGCAGCTTTATTATTATAATCAATTTGAGCATTTCTAATAATTATTTCAACCATGCCGAAATCAATCAAATCATAAGCAGCACTTAATAATGTTCTTACATCTTCAAGAACTTGTTCGTTTGTTACATTGTCTAATACGTAAGTATAATCTAATCCTTGTTTTTCATTAAGTTTAGTTAAACCAGCACGTACAAAATCAGTAGTAATAACACCAAATGTTTGTAAATTTACTAATGATTCTAATGCTTTAACAAAGTAATTTGCATTTTCACTTGTAGCATATGATTCACTAGGTTTAAAGTTATTGTTAATTAATTCTTTAATATTTTCAACTAATGCTAAATTAGTTTCAACTAAGAACTTATCAACAGCAGTCATAGTTTCTAAGAACAATTGATTTTCTAAATTCCAATCAACTGTAGCAAATTCGCTAGCTGTAACTTTTCTCATATCAAGTTTAGCCTTAACAGCTATAAAGTTGATTAGAGAGGCAGCCCAATCAGCAGGGCTTAGTTGATATAATCCAAGACTTGGGATTAACTCAACAGCAGGTTTTAAACTTTCAATATTTAATAATTCTACTTTCTTAGATTCAATAATATCGAATAAACCAAATTTACATAATGGTCTAAACATTTGAACTAAAGTATCTATATCATTCATTAGAACTGTAGAAGTAAATGTACCTTCTAAGAAATGAATGTCAAGACCGGCTTTGTCGGCTTTATTAATTATTTCATCTAAAACTTGAGGGAATATTACGTCAGCAGTATGGAAACTTAATACTAGTTTCATTGCTTCAGCAATTAATGTTAAGTTGCTATCTGTATATGTTTCTTCAAGAGAATATCTTCTTTCTTCTTTAAAGAATCTAACAACTTCACTATATGATTCGAGGTTATTATTATCAAGGATTTCACCAAGTTTTAATACTAATGCTTGTAATGTAGCGTTTTCTTCTAACCATTCAGCTTCTGTAAATGTTAATTCAGCAGAATCAACTGTTACATCAAACTTCATAGTTGCAAATAATTTATTTAATATAGAAGCAGTCCAATTAGATCTGAACTTAGTAAATAAATTTATATTTTCAAGTTTTGCTACTGCATTAGCAATATATGTTACATCAATATGACTAATTTCTTTGTCATTGATGTACTCTTTAATGCCAAATGAAGCAAGGTTCTTAGCAACGATTAGGATTGGTTGAATATCATTTGCTAAGTCAAGAGCAGTATATGAATGTTCTAAGAACGCAATATCAAATCCTTTTTCAGCAGCTTTTGTTATTGCATAGTTAAGAACTTTGTCAAATACTATGTTAGCTGTATTAGTAATTAATAGATTATTTAATACAACATTTAGACTATCCATATTAGCATCAGAGAACATAGTCTCACCAAGATAATCTTTATTATTGATGAATTGTTGAACAGCAGATTTAGACATTAAGCCTAATGAATTCATTAATTCACATAAGCCTTTAACTGCATTTTGAAGGCTAACATTATCTTCTAACCATTCAGCTTCAGTTAATGCATCAAATTCACTTGCAGTAACTTCAATGTTTAATTTAACTAGAGCTTTATTTAAAGCATATGCAACCCAGTTAGAACGTAATCTTGTAAATAGATTAATTTCTTCAATTTGAGCTATCATGCTTGCAGCAATTTCACCATCGAAATGTTCAACTTCAATATTGAATAATGCATCAAATACACCAAATTCAACACCTTTTCTTGCAATATCAAGAACGGTTCTTACATCGCTAATTAATTCATCAGCAGTAAATTCTTTATTTGATAATGCTTCTTTTAAGAAGTCAAGATCGTTATTATCAATCTTGCTTACACCGAAACTTGCAAGGCTAGGTAAAACGACTCTAAATATTTGCATTTGAGCTAATTCATCAACGACTTCAATTGAAATGTTAACAGTTGTTTCGTTAACATATTGTCCATTTAAGTAATTCTTATTTGCTATAAAGTTTTGTACATCATCAGTAGAAACAATATTTAATTCTTTAAATAATTTATCTAGATGATTAATTGCAGCTACTAGGTGGCTAATTTCTTGTTCAGGATCTAGACCAGCGAAATCAGAAACGGAAACTCGATCTTCAGACTTAATAGCTTCTAATAATTTATTTGTAGCAATAACTAACCAATTTACTTCATCAACTTTATAAATATGTAATTCATCAAGTTTGTTAAGTGCTTCAGTAAGTTTAGAGAAATCAATTACATCAATTGATTTATAGAAATAGTAATCTAATACACCAAATTGAACTAAATCTTTGCCCATAGAAGCAATAGTTCTAATATCTGATGCAAGATCAACACCATCTATATCTTTACCGATATATAGGCTCATGAATGATAACTTAAATTTATCAGTAGATACTTTTTGTACTAAATAATTAGCAAGAGCAGGTAAAGCAGGTTCTAATGCTTTAAGTGTTCCAATTAAATCAACAATGTCAAGAATAGCATTTGCATTTGTGCTATTTGCATATTGTGCAAGTTGCCATAATTTATCATTGAAGAAATTATTTATTTGTTCAAGAGTGTCAATGTTATTGTTATCTAATAATTCATCAACTTTGTTAATTATTTCAACAAGAGTAGTGAAACAATTATCATAATCAGTTTCTGTTAAATATGCATAGTCAGAAACTTCTACACGGTCTGTAATCTTCATTGCTTTTAAGGCTTCATTTGTAATTAAAGCAGTCCAATCAGCACGTGCAACATTTAATGTGTTAAGAACACGTAATTCTTCAACTATTTGAGCTAAAATTGATAATTCTAAATCTTCAATTTCTTTATAGAAGAAGTAATCTAGAGCACCAAATGAAACAGCTTCATCGATAATATTAGCTAAAGTGTTAATATCTTCTGAAAGCATTGTTCCAGTTAATTGTTTATTGTTAAGTTTTGTTTCTAAGAATGTTAAATCAAGTTCAAGTTTTGTTTGATTAACTTTATCAATTGCATATAATGCAAGTTCATCAAGAATAGGAACAATACCATTAATTTCAGCAACAGTTCTTAACATTGATGTAATTGAATTAACATTTTCTTCTGTTGCATATTGTGCAAGTTCATAGTTTTTATTCTTAAAGAAATCAACTACTTGTTCAGAAGATTCAAGATAATTTGCTTTTAGTAAATCACCAATTTGGCCAATTAATACTGCAATATTTTCTAGGTCATTTGTATAATCTACTTGATTCATAAACTCATATTCATCAACAGTTACACTATGTGTTTCATCCATCTTTATAGCTTTAAGAACTTGATTCATAAGAATTGTTGTCCATTCAGCTTCAGATATATGGAATAACGCAAGTTCATCAATTGATTTAACTATTGATTGAAGTGGAGCTACATCAATTTGGCTAACTTTCTTATCATAGAAAATTTCAACAGCGCCAAATCTTACTGCTTCACGTATCATTGATGAAACAGTTAATAAATCTTGTCTTATGTCACTACCTACATATTCACCATTTTGAATAGCATCTCTTACAAACTCTAAATCAGGTAATTTATCATTTGTTAATACATACTTAGTTATGGCATAAGAGAACATTTTTTCTAATGCTACTGAGGCACTATTAGCAACTACTATTTGATCAACAATATCAAGTACGGTATTGATGTTTTCGTTAGTTACATATTGTGCTGATTCATAGCCTTTATCTTTAAAGAATTTAACAATATCATCATAGAATGTTAAGTTATTATCTTTAGAAAGTTTAGCAACATTATCAATTATTGCAACTAATCTTGCAAAATCTTCATGCCACATTTCATTTTCCATGTAAGATAATTCTTCAATTGTTATAGTTCTATCAATCTTAATTGCGGCTAAAACTTTATTAGCTACTAGAGCAATCCAGTTATTGTAGTCAGCTTCAAGTATATGTAAAGTATCTAGTTTTTCAACGATTGAAGAAATATATTCAAATTTAATTTCAAATGGTTGTTCTTTATAAACACCAAAGTAAATATCAAGTGCTCCAAAGTCTAAAGCGTCATTTGCAATTAGCATTAATGTCTTAATATCTTCAGCTAGAACTGTACCATTTAATGTACCATCGCTTAAATATTGTAAGATGAATGATACATCATATTCTGCAGGAACCTTTTGAACTGCAAATCTTACGATATTTGGTAGTAACGGATGAATAGGTTTAATATCAGCAATTGTTGAAATAATTGAAGTAGCTATCTTAGAAGTATCAACAGTTAAGTTACCTTGAGTCATATAACCTTGTTTTTTGATAAAGTCAATAACTTCTTTAAGACTTTCTAATTTCCACATTGCTAGAAGTTCATCTAATTTAACTAATACTTCTTTTACTGAAACAATAGCATCATCAGCATCTTGATCAGTAATTTCAGTAAAGTCATTTTGAGAATACTTAGTATCAAATTTTAATGAAGTTCCTAAAACATTTCCTAACAATGCCATCCATTCAACTCTAGCTTCTTTTAGAAGAAGCATTTCGTTTAATTGGTCAAATGCAGGATCAAGAGTAGCTAAATTAATATCTGCTATATCACTAGTCTTTAGATATTCTAGAAGGCCAAATTCAACAGCTATATTAACTATTTCAGAAATATTTAATACATCATGACTTAATATTTCATTTGTTACAACGTCTTTAACAAAGTTTATATCAAGTTTATTTACAAATTCGTTTTTATTCAATTGGTCAACACCATATCCAACTAAATCATTTAAGAATGCATCAAATCCGTTTACTTTAAATAATTCATGAAGAATGTTTCCAATTAATGTTACATTTTCAGATTTCAAGAAGATATCTAATAATTCATCTTTTTCATCTTTGGTTAGAGATTTTAAGCTTGTTATCATTTCACGAATTTCATATACAGAACTTAATTTATTGTCTGTAGTAAGAAGTTCTTGTAACATGTTAATTACTAATTGTAATTGTGTATTATCAGCAACCCAGTTTTCTTCAGTCATATAAGCAAAATCATTTGCTTCTACTGTTACAGTTACCTTAGTAGCTTCAAATACTTTATTTAAGATTAAAGTCCAAACTTCAGCACGATTCATATTGTAAATGTTCATTTGATCAAGTAATCCAATGATATTTGCTATATAAGCTGTGTTAATTTGTTCTTTATCATACTCTTTATTTAATAATTTTACAGCGCCAAAATGAACTGCTTCTTTAACGATTTCACCTAATACTTGTATGTCTGCAGATAGGTTTTTATTTGTGGCAGATTCTTTAACAAACGCTACATCGAATTTCGCATCTTTTGCTTTTTGAATTCCATAATCAACAAAATCAGAAAGAATTGGTTGTGTTGAATTTAATCCAACTAAACTACTTAATGCATCAAATAAATTATCAATTACTGTGTCAGTTAAATATTCTTCTTCTTTGTATAATTGTTGTTGAACAAAGTCTTGAACTCTCTTAATTGTAAATCCATCAGGGAATAACTCATCAAGAACCTTAGAAATACTTACTAAAGCACTGCCTAAAGATTCTGCATCTTCTTTCCAATCAGCACTTGCAATTATTTCAAAATCAGAAGCATCATAACGTTCTTCAAAATCAGAGATCTTAATTACTTTGTCTAAAACATAATTAGTAACAAATGCCATCCAATCATTTGCATATTTACCTAAAATGTGTAATTCAGCTAAACGAACTGGAATGTCTTGTAATGCATTTTCATTTAATTGACTTACTGCTTTACCATTGTAAATTTCAATAGCGTGTAAATCAATTAAGTCAACTACTACATATGTAAGTGTTATGATATCATTAGCTAATTCTTCATTTGTTAATTCAGAAAGTTTGATAAATGAAATATCATAACCATTTTCAACTGCTAATTCTATTGCGTAATCTAATCCTTGAGGAAGTAGAGCTTTTACAAGTCCTGTTTCAGCTAACTCTCTTAGGATTTCTACAGCACAATTTGCATTTGCATCTGTAAGTGCAACTTTAAAGTCTCCTTTTACACTGTTAATGTAATCTACAAGATTGACAAGAGAAATTAAATTGTTATCAACAGCAAATTGTTGTAAATGAGTTAAAACATTTTGAATTTTTTGGAAGTCATCGTTCCAATTTACATCTTCTAAGTCACTTGCTTCTAAATAGAAACTTGTTAATTTAGCAGCTTCAAATCCTTTGTTAACAAGTGTACTTACTAATTCATTTTCATGTTTAGTTACTAAATTTAATTGGTTAATTAAACCTACAAGTGTTTTTGCATTTTCTAAAAGTGTATTAATTGGTTTTGTATCAATCTTTAATTGTTCTTTTAAAATCACACAAGCAACACCTTCGCTTGCAGCAAGTTTAATCATTTCTGCTACAACGTGTAAGTCTTCATTTAGTTCTGCAGCAGTTAGATCATTTAAGAAGTCTACATTATATCCTGCGTCTTTAGCTAGACTTAATCCATACTTAAGAACTGTAGGAAGAATGTTAGTTACTAATTCAGATCCTCTTGCAGCTTCAACAACATTAGAAAGATTTCCAATATTGGTATCAGTAATATATTTATTAACTACTGTTTTGTCATTCTTATATTCATTGATTAAATCAACAATTTGACCAACTGTTGTAAAGTTGTTATCTTTTACAATTTTAATTAATTCAGCAATAATATTTTCAAATGCTTGAACTTCAGTTTCCCAATTTTCAACTGCACTTGCATCAATATCAGCTGCTGTAATTATTTTGTTTTCAGGTAAATATTTATTAACAGCATATTGAACCAATCTTGCTTCATAGCCTTTAACAATATTCATTGCAAATAATTCATCAAGTACTTTATTTACTGATGAGGATTCAGGAATCATGAAGATATCGCCTTTAAATCCATTTCTCCAGTATTCTACAAAATCCATTTCGTTAATTAAGACATCTGCAATATTTAATACTGAGTGTAAATCTTCAACAAGTTGAGCACCTGTTAATTCGCCATTCCAGAAGTCTTCTTCAATAATGTTAGCTGTAATTAATTGGTTAACACCAACTTGGAATGCTATAGGTAATACACATTCAATTGTTTGTAAATCTAGAAGAGTATTAACTATATTTAACATTGTATTAACATTTTCAGTTGTTACAAATGATACATTCATATATGTCTTATCCTTAAAGAATTGGATAAGTTTTTCAGTGTTTTGAAGGTCATTAACTTCTAAGAAATTAATAATTTCTTTAATTACTGCTTTAGCTGTTGCGCCTTCTTGTTTCCAATCAACATCTTTGAAATCTTCAGCGCTAACTTTTTCAATATTTAATTTACCAGCAAATTTATCTGCTAGATAATTAATTGTCCATGCAAACACTTCATTTCCACAACGTTTAAACATTTCTATGTCTAACAATGCGTCAATGATATGTTGGAAGTTTTCAAGTTTATCTGTATAAACTACTGAGCCACCAGATAATAATGTTTGTGCATCCATTTCTACTAGTTCACCAGCAATATATACAAGACGTTTTACATCTCTTGCAAGTGTTTCACTTGAAAGTGTTTCAATGTCAATAATGTCTAATAATTCTTTGAATTCTTCAGGTACTAATGGTCTTAAATATTTAACATAAATTGAAGGAAGTAATGCAGCTACAAGATTAGAACCTTTAGTCTCAACATAAGTGCCATCTTCATTAATTTCATAAGTACCAAAAATAATTTCAACTCCACTCATAAGGTGTGCAAAAATTTCAGGTCTAGTTAAATAATCTAAATCTACTTTTACATTTCCTGAATCATCAACTAGGCTAAATTCAGGGTCTTTTAATATTGGTTCTACTTCACGAATGAAATTAACTAATAAATCTCTTTCGCCAGTATAATCAATGTCATTTAATAAGCCTTTTTCAACTTCAAGTAACTTAGTTGCTTTTAAGATTATACGAATTATACGGCCTTCAAATCCTTGGAAAATCTTAGATTGGAAGATTGTATCAATTATGTTAATCATCGCATCAACTTCTTGATATTTTAATGCACCAATACCATCTCTAGCTACTTCAAACAAACCTAATGTTTGAGCATCTTTTATTGCTTGAACTATTTTGATAATTTCTTCAGCTAAAGCTTTTTCACGAATTGAATTCATAATATCTTTAACTACATTATCATCGTCAAATTTATCAGTTATTGGTAATAAATATTTGTTTGTTGCAGGATTAATTAAAGCAAGTGCTAAATCAGAATCAACTAATTCTTCAAGTGCTTCAACCATAACGTCAATAGCTTCATCATCTTCTAACATATTTTGGAAATCGAACTTAAGTTCTTTCATATCAACGTCTTTTAATTTTGTAAAGTCGCTGTAAACGTCGATAAGATTTAAAATAGTATCAATTTCACCAAGGTTTTCACCATCAGTTACCCAATTTATGTTATCAAGAATAGAACCTATAATCTTTTTATTACCTTGTGCATCTACTTCATAAATGTATAAATCTTCTTCATTGAATAAATCAAATTTATTAAATACTGCAAGTAATAAATTGTTCTTTGTTGTATCATCACCTAAAAGATTAATTTTAAGTACTTTTTTAACAATTTCTTTCATTGTTTCAATTGCATTGTCACTAGTTAAATCCATTTTTTTAAGATCTAGACTTAATGCATTTAGCTTTTCTACAGCAAGTTTTCCAGATTCTAGAATTGTTTTAAAGTCTTGTTTCCAATCATCAATAGTTAATTCTTTTAGATTTAAGATATTTGCAAAATCAGTAAATCCATTATCTTCTGTACTGAAATAATAATCAAGTGCTGATTGTCCTACAGGAATTAATACACTTGCAAAAATTGTAGTATTAGCAATTGAATCAAATAGATCAACTGTTTTTTGGAATTCATCAACTACAAATTTTTGAACTAATTCTTTAGTTTCTAAATCAGTTATTTGAGAAATTTCAGTGTAGCCGTATTTTTGGAAATTACTATATATTGTCACAAAGTTTTGTAATTCTTGTTTCCAATTAACATTATCTAAACTTAATTTTTCATTAAATCCACCAGTTATTTTATCTACTACGTCTAGTTTTACACCAGTTCTAATTGCAATTGGAAGAACTTTATTTATAAATTCAGAATTTCCAAGTACATCAACAATTGCAGAAAGTTTTTCAGAATCCATAGTTAAAACGTTGAAATCTTCAAGTGGGAAAATATCTAATTTGTAAACTTCTTTTAAGGTATCTAAGAATACATTTACATCATTTTTCCAATCAATGTCACGTAGACCTAAGAATGGAGCTGTTTGTACTGCATTTGCTAATGCATCACTAACTACTTTTATTTCACTTGCATATTCAATAGCAACTGGCATAATTTCCGCAAGAAGTTTAGCTGATTTTAAAGTTTCTAACGCTGCAGAAACTTCTTCATCCGTCCATGTTCCTAAATCAATGTTTCCATTAAGTTGATTTAACGTTTCTAAATAAACTGATAATTCCTCACGAAGAGTAATTGTTTGTTTAGTTGTGTTAATTTTTGACATAGAATCAAATAGTAGGGTACTAAAAGATTGTCCGAAGAAATATGAAGAGCTTTCTACGAATTTTCCAATAGCACTTTTTCCATAAGAATCAACAAAATCAAACGCGATATCTGCTGGTCCTTCTTCAGAATCTACATCTTGTTTTGTGGTATCACCGTTAACAAGGGTTGAGATTGTTTGTCTTGTTTTAGGTGAGGCAGTTCTTAGAATTGCACAAATACCAGAAATAGGGGCAAATAACAAAATTATTAAGAAAATACCTTTTAAGGCACCTGCAACAGCACCCCAAGCACGTTTCTTTGTTTTCTTAGGCTCTGGTAACTCGTTTTCGGTAACAGTTATCACAGCATCATTTGCTCCTTCAACACCTTTTAATACAAGTACTGCATCGTTTGCTTCCTCATCCAATTCTTTGCTTCCTTCTGTAGAATCATCTGGTGAAGTTCCTTCAGTATTTTGTTTTTTGGCGCCTTTGTTTTTAGCACTTTTAATAATTAACAACACAATATAACTTAAAAGTCTTATAATTGGTGTTATTATTACAACAACAAGTGTGCAACTTATTAATAAAACTAATGTTGCAACACATGAGGCGATGCTATAAATTAAGTTGTATGTTTCCTTTCCTTCAACTAGTAAATTTTCAAGGTTCAATCCATTAATGCTTTTTAAGTATTCAATAATACTTTGCCAAATGGTTGTACCTTCTGCAGCAGGCAAGTTTAGCATATCCCTGATTTGGTTTACACCTGCACCACTATAATTTAGTAGTACACCAGAGTTGCCAAAGACTAACCAAGCCAATACTAGTAAAACGAGGAAAACAGCAATGCACGATAGTTCTCTTTTTAGTCCTCCTAAAAAGCCCCAAAGTGCGAATAAGATTACTATTCCGAGCAATCCCAACCCTACGAATAGTAAAATCAGATTAAAATCCATCATAATTCACCTCTTTTATGTATGACTTTACTTACTTATTGTACCAAAAATCTTTTTTTTTTGCAAGTGATTATTCTTATTTTGAAATATATTTGTTAATTTTTTTTAACACAGTTCGTATTTTCATTGTCTTTTTTCCATTACGCACTATTGTAATGTGGAAATATTCGCTTATTATCATTAGTGATTAAAATCCCAACTACTATACATTTTATTAAATAAATCATATTAATATGAAAAAAAGAATTAGTTCAAATTAGACTAATTCTTTTTGATAATTATTTATGAAAATTAAATGATTCCTAGCATCGTTAAAATTGATTTTGCGACTGAAGAATTATTAACCGCTTCTGCTAATTCTTGATGATTTTCGATGTTGAAATCAGAAGGGTTTTTACTATATTCATCGTATACATCTTGAATAATTATTGATTCAGTTTTTAAATTTAATGATTCAGTTTCTGCCTTAGATATATTTGTATATTTACCAACTACATCTTTGGTAAATTCACTATCGCTAAATAAGTTTAAACCATCTACAATTGCTTTAACTGCATTATCTTTATTTGTATCATCTTCACTATTTATATATTTATCAACATTTTTGCTTATATCTATAAGAGTTCCTATATCATTTGCTGTTTCTTTTAATGTGGCAGGATCAGAGAAATCATATTTTGGTGTACCATCTTCATTTTTTGGCATAATATTTAAATTATTTTCACCAAGCATATCATTTAAAATGATTCCTACAATTTTAGAGGATATAACTGACTCACTGGCTTTTAACATTATGTTTGTTACAGTACTTCCTTCTACGGTTTTGTAACTTTCAGCATCATTTAGATAAGTTTTGCACAAATCTACTACTTCAAATACATTATTGATTTCATTTTCCCAACCATGTTTTCTAATTTCTTGTTTATCTTCATCATTGAACTCTATCTTATAAGTTTCATCAATTTGTGATACCATTTTCTCAATCATTTTATAACTAGCATCTTCAAATATTTGTGATTTTCCTAGAGCTTTAAATAGTGCAGATACTCTATTTTTATTTTCTTCAGCTCTGTCATTCATAATTTGTTCAAAATTGATGTTTTTTAAGTCACCAAATGCAAGAATTGCATTAATTACATCAATAAGATTGTCACTTTCTATTTCCCAGTTAACATCGTTAAGGTTTAGCTGTAAATCAAATGTCTTCAAAGCATCATTTAATCCAGTCATATTAAGAATGTATGAAACTATTTGTTTTTCATTTCCTTTAATTAAGACTGAATCAAAAATTAAAGTAACTACTTGTTTGATATATTCTTCACTTAATGTTGGTTCTTCACCTTCTTCAGCGAATAAAATTTTCATTTGAATTAATGTATCAAAAATGTTTAATAATCTTTCAATTTCATTTTTAAACTCTTCATTTGTGAGAGAACGTAAATTTTCAAAATTAAATGCTTCTTTTAATTCTTCATTAGTTGTATCTCCCAATAATTTGTTAAAGTTTTCTTTGAAGTAATTTATTCCAACAGTTCTAAATAATTCAGAATTTGATAATTTTTCGATTGTTGGCATTATTATGTATATACCATTTTCATTTTTTGTAACCAATAGTTTAAATGATGGTTCTTGATCTTTTATATATTGATCATAAATATAAAGCATTTCTTTTAATACAGCAGCAAGATTTTTTACTTCCACATTCCAGTTTGGATCTAAATTTTTAAATAAACTATCATATGTAAGGTTAGGTTGTTTTAATAAATCTAAAACATAACTAATTATTAATTTTTCATTTCCTTTTACAATTGATAGATTGAAAACATCAGCAATGCTATCGCATAATGATTCAATTACTTGTTTATCACTTAAGTCAAATTTTTGCTCTTCAAAAATAACTCCTGATAGGTTAGCTTTTTCAGATAGTTCTTGATATAACAATAATAATGCTTTTATGTCTGTAGAAAAACATTTCTTAATTGAATCTTCAGAAAAAATATCTTTAAGTGGATTTTCTTTTAATATTTCTTGAATTGATTCGTTTATTTTAGGAATTAATATATAATTTGTAATATCTGACTCTAATAATTTATTAGCTACTTGATCAACCATATCTGGTAGTTGTTTATTTAACAAAATCTTATAGACATGTTCTGTATCAATTTCAACATTTCTTATATTCTTAGTTATTATTACTAATGCATCTGTAAAAACATCTATTTCTTTAATCACATCTATATCTTTTAATTTTTCAATAATATCCTTTGTATCATCGTTTAACCCTTCACTATAATTAGTTATAGCAACATCCTTAATTAGTGGAGCTATTAATTTTATTACTGTGCAAGATTTAATATGTCTTGATAAAGTTTCTGCTTCTTGTTCAGAGATATCAATTTTTATTATTTTATTTGTAGTATCTGTAGTTAAAGCAAGTTTTAATATTATTGGAATAGATGGACGAATGTGACCATATTCTGAGATAATATTAGTTGTCACTCCATTTGCTTTTACTGAATAAATTAATCCTAAATATTTAGCAGGGAGTGTTATTTCTTCCTCACCTACACCTACTTTTGCAAACTTGTATAAAACTGATTTATTAAGTGTATTGCTAATTTTATTATAGTCTATTTCACTATTTTCACTTTCAGAATTATACATTTCTTCAGCTTTTGCAACATCTCTAATTCCTACATCTGCAATGTTTATTATACCAATAATAGGGAAAATAAATATGAAAAAGAAAAATATATATCTTATTGTTGAAATTCCCATTCCAAGTAGTCTTGATTTTAGAGAGACTCCTGTATTTTTCTCACTTTCAAGAAAACCTTTAAATATTCTTTTTAAGATTAGTCGATTTATCAATGAAAAAATAAGGCATATCCAAATTCCACTTTCATAGATGATTAATCTATAGGTGCTGAAAGCTAATGCTTTACATATATTAATGCTTTCATTGCTTAGTTCCTGCCCTTTATTTACATTCTCTTTTACACCATTAATTATTATTTCTTCTAAAGTACCATTATTAAATAAGTTTATTTTTGTGAATGCACTAGCAATTGGATTTAATAAAACAAGTAAAAGTATAAATGGAATAGCAAACGAAAGCAAATTAATTATGTTTTTTCTCCATCCTTTTAGAAACCCTATTAGTAAGAATAAAACTAATGTAAGTGCTGCAAAACAGTCTAAAACCAGTAGAAATATTCTTAGTATATTAATTACTGTATCCATATTCGTTCCTCCGTATTATTTACTATTATACTATACTTATTTATTTTCTTCAAGTATTACTCTCTTTCTATTTCACATTCTATATTAATTGATTTTAGTTTTTCTATTATGTTTTCATATCCTCTTAATATGTAGTCAACATCATATATTATGCATTTTTTATTACACAAGATTGCTGCTACAATCATCGCAAAGCCACATCTTAAATCATATGCTCTTAATGATTCAGTATTTAGGATTGAAGGATAAATTATTATATTTCCCTTTTCCATTGTGATGTTTGCCTCTGCTTTTTTAAGTTCAACTATATGTGAATTACGGTTTATATATATGGTTTCCTTGATTTCTGATTTTGATGTAGCTTTTAGTAAAACTGTTGAAAGTATTGGTTGTAAATCTGTAGGAAATAGTGGGTATGGCCCAGTTTGAATATTAATAGGATTAATATTTATAGGTGATTTAATTTCAATATAGTTGCTAACTACTTCATAGGTTCCACCTAATTGTATTATTACATCTAGTATGTTTTTTATATATTCTAAATTAAAGTTCATTATCTTAATTGTAGATTTTGGAAAAACTAATGAGAGTAAAGCATAACTTCCAAACTCTATTCGATCTGGCATTACTTCATATGTTATACCATTTAATTTTTTTACTCCATCAATTTCAATTATTCTTTCATTTAAAACGGTTATTTTTGCACCCATAAGATTTAACATATTGATTACATCCATAACTTCTGGTTCAATAGAAACATTTTTTAACTTTGACTTACCTATAATTTTACAACATGTCATAATTGCATTAATTGTAGCACCTACACTAATAGTAGAAAAAGTATAATTTACAGGACAAAGTTTTTTTACTTTAAATTGCATTTTAGTTCCTTCAATAACTTCTACACCTATATTTCTAAAAAAATCAAGATGAATATCAATAGGTCTAGAACCAAAATTACACCCTCCTGGATAGTCAAATGTAAATTCTTTTAACCTATGAAGGAGAGAAGGAATAATATAATATGAAGCCCTAAACTTATTTATATAGGGGGACTCTATTTTTTTTCTTATCTTACTTGTGGATATTTCTAATTTTCTATTATTATAATCGTAGTTTGAATTTACATTAATATTATCTAAAATTCTAATAAAACTAACTACATCACTTATTAGTGGCACATTAGTAATAGTTACCTTTTCATTTGTTAATAATGCTGCACCTATAATGGGGAGACATGCATTTTTAGATCCACTGATTTCTATTTTTCCTTCTATGTTTGAACATTTTTTGACGATAATATTCATCTTTTATTTCTCCTTTTTTATATCTATATCAATATAATTTATGTTCATTTTTTCTTTTTAAGACTTTTTCTTGTTTTTTATTTAAAAGTGTGATATTATATATACATATGGAAATTACTTTGTCGAAAGGAGGTAATTATGAGGTATCGTATTGAAAAAGACTCAATTGGAGAATTAAAGGTTCCAGCTGAGGTATATTATGGTATTCAAACATTACGTGGTAAAGACAATTTTGAAATAACAAAACGTGGAATATGCAGACAAATGATTAAGTCACTTGTTATTGTTAAAAAAGCCGCTGCAAAAGCAAATATTGATGCTGGCTTAATTGATGAAAAAGTTGGAAAAGCAATTATGGCTGCCTGCGATGAAATTTTAAATGGTCGTCTACATGGACAATTTGTTACTGACCTAATTCAAGGGGGAGCAGGAACAAGTATGAATATGAATGCCAATGAAGTTATCGCTAATAGAGCTGAGGAAATGCTAGGTGGAAATCGTGGAGAGTATCAACTTGTACATCCACTTGATGATGTTAACTGCAGTCAATCAACTAATGATGTAATACCTACTGCAGGGAAAATTGCTATCATTAAACAATTAAAGAAAACATTAGTAGAATTAAAGAAGTTACAAACCGCTTTTTTAGACAAGGCTAAAGAATTTGAAAGTGTGGTTAAAATTGGTAGAACTCATTTACAAGAAGCAGTACCAATTACATTAGGCCAAGAATTTAATGCTTATGCTAGTGTTTTAGCTCGCGATATTAAGAAAATTGAATCTAGTATTGATTATTTATCAGAAGTAAATATGGGAGCTACCGCAATAGGAACAAGTATTAATGCTAATGCAAAATATTTGAAAAAAGTTGTATTCTATTTGAACAAGTTTTCTGGTGAAGAATTAAAAGGGGCTAAAAATTTAATTGATGCCACTAGACACTTGGATAGTTTTTGTTATGCTAGTTCAATGTTAAAAATTACAGCAGTTGATCTTTCTAAAATAGCAAGCGATTTAAGATTAATGTCACTATTACATGAAATTAAACTTCCAATTCTTCAACCTGGTTCATCTATAATGCCAGGTAAATACAATCCAGTTGTTCCTGAAACAGTAAATCAAGTTGCCTTTTATATTATGGGACTTGATGTTACCGTAACTAATGCTGTTGAAGCTGGCCAACTTGAATTGAATGTATTTACACCTGTAATTTTGATGGCTTTATTTGAAGAAATTACAACATTACGTCGTGCTGCTCGTACATTTAGAAGTGCTGCTATAGAGCAACTTGAAGCAAATGTAGATATGCTTAGAGTAACTGCTGAAAATAGTGTTTCTTTAGCAACTGTTCTAGCTCCTCACATTGGATATGACGTTGCATGTGACATTATTAATGAAGCTTTAGAAACAAATGAATCTGTAAAAGAAATTGCAATTAAACGAAAACTTTTAACTCCTCAAGAAGCAGACGAAATATTTAATATTGAAGTTATGACTAAACCAGGTATTATGGGAGAAGAAATAATGCGTCAAAAGAAAGAGAGAGAGGAACAAGAATGAAACAGCGTAAAGATTTAAAAATTTATATTAGCGTTGACATTGAAGGTGTTTGTGGTATATGTAATTGGAATGAGACAGAACTTGGTGAACAAGAATATAATTATTTTAGAAATGAAATGACTAAAGAAACTATTGCTTGTTGTAATGCACTTATTCAAATGGGAATTACTAATATCACAGTTCGTGATGCCCATGATTCCGCAAGAAACATTATTCCCGATTTATTACCTGAGTGCGTTACATTGATTAGAGAATGGACAAATGGGCCATGTGATATGATGGCCGGACTTGATGAAAGTTATGATGGAGTTATTTTAATTGGATACCATTCTCCTGCACGTTCAATTGGAAATCCATTATCGCATACTTTAACTACTGGATTTAAGCACATTAAAATAAACGGGAAAATTGTAAGTGAATATATTCTTAATACTTACTTTGCACAAAGTAAATATAAAGTGCCTGTAATTATGTTATGTGGTGATAACAATTTAACAAACATTTGTAAAGAAGAAAATGAAAACATTGAAACTGTATCTACAAATGTTGGATTGCATGGCGCCATTATAACAAAGCATCCTAATGTTGTTTATAAAGAGATAGCAGAAGCTACAAAGAAAGCAATCTTAAAATTAGAAGAAGGAACTAATTTCTTTGTTGAGATACCAAGTAAATTTGAAACTGAAATTCAATTTAAAAATCATATCTTAGCATACAAAGCTTCATTTTTCCCAAATGCTAAATTTCTAGATAATGATAAAACTATTCATTATTCTGATAATATATTAGATGCTTTAATTTTTATTATGTTTAATGAATAAAATTGTCAGGTATAAAATAAAGAGACGTTAAGATTTCTTAACGTCTCCTTTTCATTTCCTCTTCTATAAATTTTAATATTTCTTCATTAATTGTATCGTCTTCTAGAGCTTTTGCGATATTTGCTTTTACATATCCTGCATGATCACCAACATCATACCTTGTTCCTCTAAATGGAAAAGCATATACATTTTCTTGTTTGCAGGCCATAATAAAGGCATCTGTTAATTGTACTTCATGAATGCCATCATATGGTTTTGATAAAAGATATTCAAACACATTGTTTCTTAGGATATATCTTCCAACTCCTGCAAAATTTGATGGAGGATTGCTTTGAGGTTTTTCTACCATGTCAATCACTTTCATTACTCCTTCAAACTTATCAACTTTTACAATTCCATATTTCTTTGTTTCATCGTCTTTTACTTTTTTTACACCAATGTAGTAAGCAGGATTAGAATTATATTTTTCAATTAAATCACCAATTCCGTATACTTCATTACCATTAGGTAAAACAAGATCATCTCCTAATAATACAACAAAATCATCACTACCTATTAAGTCTTTACAACATAAGATAGCATCGCCTAATCCCTTTGGTTCTTTTTGAACAACAAATGATATTTTTAAATTTTCTATTATTTGTTGTAATTCTTTTAATTCCTTGTATTCTTTTTTCAAATTTTTATAATAATTACTGTTTAGATCAAAATAATCAACTATATCTGTTTGTTCATCATTTATAACAATTATTACTTCATTCACATTTGCTTTTTCAAGTTCTTCAATTAAATATTGAATAGTAGGTTTGTTAATTATGGGAAATAGTGTTTTACAAACAATTTTAGTAACAGGAAGAAATCTAGTTCCTTTTCCTGCAACTGGTATTATAGCTTTTTTTATCATATTCTCTTTCTCCTATTTTCATATTAATTTTACTATAAGTTAGTATTTAAGTCAAGCAGGAAGAAAAATAGTATAAATATAGCCACCATTTAAATGGTGGCTGTTATTTATTCTTGTGTATTTTCTACTGGAACTCCATTAACAAGTTTGAACTCACCTTTACCAAATAAGTTACCTGATGTTTTCCAGAAACCTGAATCCCATTGTGCGGGATATTTATATGTCTTAGTACCATCAGATGTTACTTCAACTTGAACTGCAGCTGTAAATATTTTTACAAGAGGTAGGTTACCAAACGCTTCATTTCCAACTATTTCAACATTTTCACTAATATAAACTAGTGTTAATCTTGAACATTGTGAGAAAGCATATTCACCAATTTCTTTAACAGAATCTGGAATATAAATTTCTGTAAATTCAATTGAACTATTTTCTCTAAATGCTGATGCAGAAATCTTCTTTAAAGTATTTGGAAGTTTGAAATTGCTGATATTCTTGCAGCCTTCAAATGCTGAAACACCAATAGTTTCTAATCCTTCTAATAAATTAATTGTTTTTAATGATGAACATCCTTTAAATGCAGCTTTTGCAATTTCTTTTATTGAACTTGGAACTGTTATTGACTTAATACTTGAACAATTTTCAAATGCACTTTCACCGAGTTCTTGAACTTTATCAGTTAATGGAATATTTTCAATTGATGAGCATCCTTTGAATGCTGATGACTTAATTGAAATTATTCCTTGAACATTGTTTATTGTTACTAATTTTATACATCCTTCAAATGCACGAGTAGAAATAGTTGTTGTTCCTTCTGCTAAAGTAACTGTAGTTAAAGCTCTACAATTGTAGAATAAGCCTTCAGGAAGGGCTTTAATATTTGAAGGTAACACTACTTCTTTTAAATTCTTAGCACCATTAAATGCATATGCATAAATATTTTCCAATTCTTGTGGGAAAGTATATGTATTGCTTTCTTGACTTGCCATATAGAAAACTAAAGTTTTCTTATCTTTTGATAATAGGGCGCCATTTTCATAGATGAAATTACTATGTTCAGCACTAATATTCAATGTTGTTAAATTATTTAAACCACGGAATGCAGCAACACCTATTTGTTCTAATGAAAGTGGAATATCTAATGTTGTTACTTCACTTAAATCTGCAAATGCATAATCACCAATTGTTGTAATTGTTGTAGGTAGATTTAAAGTCTTTATATTTTGACATCCACTAAATGCTTCATTATCAATTACTTTTAGATTTGTTGTTTTACTAAAGTCAACATTTGTTAATGAAGAACAATTTAAGAAGGCACATGCACCTATTTTTTCAAGATTTGAACTTAAAATAATACTTGTAATATAATTTACATTAATAAATGCTTCACGCGAAATTTCAACAGCATTAAGAATTTCTACTTCAAGACTAAGTGGACGATTACCACCAAAAATATTTTCAAATGCATTACTTTCTTCTTCACTATTTCCAATAAATGGAATAGTTAATTTTTGTAATCCTTCACATTCAACTATAGCTTGGTTTTGAATGTATCTTACAGTTGCAGGAATTATTAATGTTTCTAAATTACTACATGCTGTAAATGAATTTGATCTAATAATTTCCGTTTCGCTTGGTATTGTATATGTAGCATTAGAATTACCACTTGCATAAAGAACTAATTCTTTTAAGCCTTTTGTGAATAATACACTTCCAATTACGCTTCCAGTTTCATCTCTAATTTCTTGTAATTCATAAGCAGGATTACTACTTCCTACCATAATTGTTGTAAGGTTAGCACAATTTTGGAAAACATTATTACCTAATTTGGTAACGTAAGTTAAATCAATGGCTTTAAGTTTTCTGCATCCAGCAAAGCAACTATCACCAATTTGAGTTAACGTTGTTGGTAAACTAATATTAACTAGGTTGATACAATCTAATAATGCATACTCACCAATAGTTTCAAGAGTTGTTGGTAGAACTAATGAACTTAACATAGTACAACCTTTAAATGCTGAATTATTAATGTTCTTAATTCCGTTACCTAATTCAACTTTTTTAATTCTATCACATTCAAAAAAGGCCTTTTCTTGAACATCTCTTGTGCTAGATGTTAGTATAACAGATGTTAAAGTTCTTGGAAGTTTACTTTTATTTTCAGATGCTGATGTGGCACCAAATATATAACCAAATGTTGAAGTTGTATCAAATTCATCTGTTAATTCATTTGTTTTTAAATTAAGTTGATAACCCATTCCAATAAACGGAAGATTAACTTCTGTTATAGATGAGCAGTTTTCAAAAGCACCTAATCCAATGTGTTTAACATTTTCAGGTATAACTAAACTTCTAATTGTTGCACAACCTTGGAATACACCATCTTCTATTATAGTAAGTGTTGGACTAGAAAGTAATGAAGCGATTATATTCATATCTAGTTTTGTACAATTAGCAAATGAGTTTTTATTTATCTTTGTTAAATCTGTTGGTATATTATTAATTGTTGTTAAAGATGAACAACCAGAGAATGCTTCATTGCCAATTGCTGAAACATTTTGGGGAAGTGTAATTGTTACTATATTTGAAAAATCTTTAAATGCTTTTTCTACAACAGTTGTTCCTTGTAAAACAACAACTTCTTTTAAATTAACCATACTTTTAGTTCCAAAGATACTACCAAATGCAGCTAAACTATTTATGCTAGTACCAATGAATGGAACTGTTATCTTTTCAAGATTTGTACAACCAACTAATGCGTCATTCTCAATTTCTTTAACTGTTGCTGGAATTATTAGTTCTCTTAAGCTTTCAGCTGAGAAAAAAGCATTAGAATAAATTTTACTTACATTATCAGCAATTGTTAAAGTAGTTGCTGATGTTTTTAAAACTAAGATAATTTCTTTTGTACCATCATTAGCAGTTGTATAAAGAATATTACTTTTAACTGTAAATTTTTCATTAGCTTCAGCAACGCTTAATTCATTAAGTTTACTACAATTAGAGAATACGCCTTTTCCAATTTTTTCCAATGTGCTTGGGAAATACATATATGTAATTGGTGTTGAAGCAAAAGCGTAATCGCCAATTTCAGTTAATCCGTCATTTAGATTAACTTCATTTAAACCTAAGCAACCATTAAATGCATTAGCACCAATAACTTCTACTGACTCTGGAATATTAACATCATCAAGTTTAGTACAGCCTTGAAATGCTCCATATCCTATGCTTGTTACAGTATTTGGAATATATATTGATTTTAAACTAACACAATCTTTAAATGCATATCTAGCAATTGTTTCAATTTTTGACCCAGATGCAAACTCAAGGGTTTCTATTGTTGAGTTATTTTCAAATGCACTCTTTCCAATAATTTTAATTTCTTTTGGAATTACTACATCTTTATCAGTACCATTATATAGTAAAAGTGTGGTACCATCTGAATCAGTTTGAAAAATAGGTGTTTCTGTAGGTTTGTTTATAACAGTAACTAAAATTATAATTGCTACAACAAGCACTACAAAAATTGAACCCCCTATTATTAAGTTCTTTATAGACTTTTTGTTCATTTTCACAACTCCTTTTATAGTTTAGTCTTTTTATCAATTCTTATTAGTATATAGTTATATTATTACAAAAAACGATGAAAAAATCAAGGGATTAGAATAAATATTATTTAACATCGTCGCTTTCTTCATTTTTATTTTTTTTAGTTATCTTTCGATAATTAAATAGGCCAATAGTAAATAACACAATACTGAAATAGCCTAAGAATAAAATTAAATATTTTAAGAATGGTAATTGATCAACAATGGGAACTAAAAAATATAAAGTAAGATATATAGCAAAGCCTAATAGTGTCACGATAAGAAATATTATGCTTTTCATTTTTTTGCTCATTCTAGTTATCATCCTTATTTATTTCAATATTTTCATATAGCAATTCTGACATTCCATCTTTTGTTAATGATACTTTCATATTTGATTCTTTTTTATTATAAAATTCAACAGATGTCATACTATTATATGAAGAACTACTTAAAATTAAATTTAATGTTGATCCATAAAATTCATTTATTTTTGCTCCTGTATCTTTTAAAGTTATATCTGATTTTGTCGATTTAATATTTTCAATTGCTGTTGAAGCAGAAGCAATTTCATAAGTTAGTATATCAATCATAGAATCACTAAATGAAACGTTAGCTCTTTTAGATTTAACTTTTAAATTAACTAAGGCATTCAAATCATCGATTGCATTATTAAATTCTTGAATGTATTTTTGATAATCTTCATCAAATGATTCAATTTGTTTTAGCGAGTATTTGGCATTTATTTTCTCTAAAATTATTTGCCCTGTAGTCGCATTTAAATCAATTATAGGTGATGTTGCGTATGACAAAACTTGGTGTGATGAGTTTTCTGACTTAACACTTAGTTTTGTTTTGAAAATAGCTCTTGTAAGTTTTAAAGAACCTGTACTATTTATCTCAAAAGTACCATCATCATAATACAAATCATAATATTCATTAAGTGATGTTCGAGAAGTTACATTTATATTTTTACCATTCAATCTTTCTAGATAGATTGTACCAGATTGATTTTTTAATGTATAATTACTTATTAAACAATTTATCATTTGAACTTTTGATGATCCATTATTATGTATTAATTGTTCAAATGATGTGTCAACACAAGTAACTGAACCTGACTGGGAGTTAATATTAGAGTTCACAATGGAATTATCTTTCACAACTATATCATTAGTTTCTGCTGATAAATCTAAATTCGTAAATTTACTATTATTTAAACTGATATTCGCATTTATGGTATCAATTTTTAAATTTTCAATATTATCAATTCCATCAGTTATTACTTTTCCATATTTCACATTTAAATTAAGATTTTCTATTATTTTATTTTTTGGTAATGTTATTTTTAAAACTGTGGTTGGAGCCTTCAATATCCCTATTAGATCATATGTTTTTGAATCTTTAATATTAATTATGGTTGTTTTACTTGTTGCATCAACTGTGATTGTATATGAATTTGAGAACTCAGTTTCCATTATAATCTTTGGTGTAAGCAATGAATAATCTATGTCGATTACGACATATGCATTTAGACCATTAATTTCTATATTTTCACAATTGTCATTTTGAAACTTTTCACTTATTTCTGTAGAGTTAGCATTTATATTTTTTATACTTCTATAGATATAACCTTTTGTGAAATAGCTACATATTCCTAAAAACACAAATGCACCTATTGTTATTCCAAAGGTTTTAATTAATATTTTAGGTTTCTCTGTTTTAACATTAAGCCAACCATTAATAGTAAAATTTAAAATTGGGTAATGTTTATTTCTAGTTTTATCAAAACAATGGAGAATATTTTTTATAAATGTGGAAAAGATTATTAAAAATAAATCAACAATAAAAATATAAAATATCATCATAACCACAAAGTAGCTAAATACACATAAGCTTGATATGATTTTGTCTATTATTTGGTTGGCTGAAAAACAATGTATAATTAAACCAAACATATTTATTAATATTTTTATTATAAAAATGCTTAATACTATAAATGATACAATTGATAGTATTAACACTATTGAATATACTAACGCAAGACATGTTTCCTTAAAAGCAACATGTTTTTTTCTTTTTTCCAAATAGTTTACACCATGCATTTTATATATGTCTTCTGCTATTTCTTTTGGTGTTTTTAAAGAAGCTATTACTTTTTCTTCGGGAGTTCCATAGTCTACTTCAACATTGACTTTATCTCGGTAATGTCTAAGGACTTCATTGACTTGCTTTGGAGGAAGAAAGCGCAGTTCTTCGGAAAGTTCAAATAAAAATTCTTTTAGAGTAGACAATTATCATCACATCCTTTAATTCTTATTATACCACATAATTATATTTTTATAAAATATAAAACATTTTTTAACATACTTTAACCCTTTAATTACCATTTAACAGCTTTAATTTTGTAATTAATAAAATTGGTTGCTAAAGGATTTTTTCTTATTTTAAAAAATAAAAAAAAGCTCTCATGAGCTTCTTTTGGGAAAAGAAAATAAAAAAGTCGAATTAACGACTCATTCTAATGAATGGTAGGGCTAGATAGATTCGAACTATCGAAATGACGGAGTCAAAGTCCGTTGCCTTACCGCTTGGCTATAGCCCTAACAAAATGGTGGGGAGGGACGGATTCGAACCATCGAACTCGGAGAGAGTGGATTTACAGTCCACCGCGTTTAGCCACTTCGCTACCTCCCCATTGCATATTGCTTAATTATTATATAATATTTTATTTATTTTGTAAATCGTTTTGCACATTTTTAATAAAAAGCTTCATTAATTTTTTATTTTAACGAAACTTTTTATTTTTTTATTTCTTTTTTTGCCTGTTTTTTATTTTTAGTCTCCCCCGATGAATTTTTTTTATAACTGTTTGTGAATATAATAACGATTTAATTTTTTTATTTATATTTAATTTTTTACATATTTTTATAAATTGGGACGTTGTACTTATTAGAGTTTTTCTACATATAAAGTAATAAATTAATACTCCTAAAATAACAAATATTATAAAATAAATAGGAATATAGCCAGCCGCAAGCTTGTATGTAAAAAAGTATGTTATTGTTAGTTGAAGTATACAGAAGAATATTTGAAAGAGTATATTAAGTATTTTACTAGTTTTTGTTTCCGTTAAAACTTTCAAAAAAAAGTCATATGTGGATGAAATATATAATCCAAAGAAAATTAAATAAATTATAATATATAATTCTTCATTTAAAGTATGAATCATTTAAATAACTTACCAAAGAAATTGCCTTTCTTTTCTTTCTTTTGTTCATGACTATCATATACTAAAGAATTAATTGTACCTATTATTTCCAATATTTGTCTTTCTAAATCTAAATGTTTCATTTCTAAATTTTCGCCACATATAGTTATATTCCCATTTATTGTTTTAACAAGAAATTCTTTATCATTCAAGCTTTCAATCTTATTAACACCTGTAATTTTTAATTCTTTTCGATCAATAATTGTTATATTTTGATTTTCCTTATTAATGTTTGAATTCATTTTCTTCACACTCCTTATTAAATATTATGTTAAAATCTTTATCATATGACTATATTTTTTTCTGATTTTATGTTAAAATAAGAATATATTACAATAAGGAGGTCTTTTTATGGATCAAGTTCTAACAGAACAAGAAATCGTCCGTAGAAATAAAATGGAAGAACTTAGAAATAAAGGTATTGATCCTTTTGGTAGTCGTTATGAACGTACTGCTACTTCTGGTGAAATTCGTTCAAAATACGGAGAATATACTAAAGAGCAATTAGAAGAATTAGCTGTAAACGTTAGAGTTGCAGGTCGAATTATGACTAAAAGACGTAACGGAAAAATCAGTTTTATGCACTTACAAGACCGTGATGGACAAATACAAATATATTTGCGTTATGACATTCTTGGTGAAGAAGCATATGAATTATTTAAAACATCAGATATTGGTGATATAGTTGGTATTGAAGGGGAAGTAATGCGAACTCAAACTGGTGAGTTAAGTATTAAAGCTATGAAGTACAATCACTTAACTAAAGCCCTTCGTCCATTACCTGAAAAATTTCATGGATTACAAGATCGTGAAGAAGCAAGAAGACGTCGTTATGTTGATTTAATTATGAGTGAAGATGCAAGAAAAATAGCATTTGCAAGACCTAAAATTATTAGAGGCATTCAAAGTTATTTGGACAGCATGGGATTTGTAGAAGTTGAAACTCCAGTATTAAATCCAATTCTAGGTGGTGCTGCTGCTAGACCATTTATTACACATCATAACACTCTTGACATGGATTTCTATCTAAGAATAGCAACAGAACTATACTTAAAGAGATTAATTGTCGGTGGTATGGATCGAGTTTATGAAATTGGTCGTCTTTTCAGAAATGAAGGAATGGACGCAACTCATAATCCTGAATTTACCACAGTTGAAGCATATATGTCATTTGGAGATATGTCTGACATGATGAATCTTGCAGAAGGTTTATTTAACAAACTTGCAATGGATGTATGTGGTACAACTGAAATTACATATCGTGATAAAGAAATATCATTAAAAGCACCATTTAGAAGATTACATATGGTTGATGGAATTAAAGAACAAACAGGTATTGATTTCTTTAAAATTACTGATTTAGAAGAATGTTTAAGGCTTGCGAAAGAACATGGAATTGAAGTTCCAAAACATCAAATGTCTTATGGCCATATAGTAAACTTATTCTTTGAGAAATATGTAGAGGAAACAATTGTTCAACCTACATTTGTTTATGGTCATCCAATTGAAATTAGTCCACTCGCAAAGAAAAATGCAATTGATCCTCGTTTCACAGATCGATTCGAATTATTTATTTGTGGAAAAGAATATGGCAATGCCTTCACTGAATTAAATGATCCTATTGATCAAAGACAAAGATTTGAAAATCAACTTAAAGAAAAAGCTTTAGGCAACGATGAAGCCAATGAAATGGATGTTGACTTTGTTGAAGCCTTAGAATATGGTATGCCTCCAACTGGTGGTATTGGTATTGGTATAGATAGATTAGTTATGCTACTTACTAACACTGATAATATTCGTGATGTAATTCTTTTCCCTCATATGAGAGGAAGACAATAAAAAAAGCTCGTTTAACGAGCTTTTTTATTTTGTTGTTTTAATCATTAATTTACACATTAGATTTGAAAATTCTACAGAATTAGTTGGTTTAAATCCTTCAATTAAAAGAGCTTGATTATATAATAAGAAAGCATAATCTTTTAATTCAGCAGGATCTGATTCATAGATTTGTTTTAGTGCTTTAAATAATTCATGATTTGGATTAATTTCTAAGATACGTTCTGCTTTTACCTTGTCATTAGTAGGCATTGATTCTATTACCTTTTCCATTTCAAATGATATTCCATCGCCAGCAACAAGACATACAGGGGAGTCAACTAATCTTGTAGATATTACTACATCTTTTACCTCATCTTTTAGAGCTTCTTTAATTGCATCTAATAGCGGTTGTGTTTCCTTTTTGATTTCCTCTTGTTTTTCCTTTTCATCTTCATTTACGATATCATCTAGGTTAGCTTGATTAATGCATTTGAATTCATGCTCATCATATTTATTAAGCATCTTTAGTAAGAATTCATCTACATCATCTGTAAGCATTAAGACATCAAAACCATTCTTCTTGATTAAATCCATTTGTGGCATTGCTAAGGCTTCATCTTTTGTCTTGCATGATACATAATATATATCTTTTTGACCTTCTTTCATTTTTTCAACGTATTCTTTGAAAGTTATCATTTCATCACTATTGACGCTATTATATATTAGTAGATCTTGTAACATTTCTTTCTTTGAACCATAGTTTTCATATGCACCAAATTTTAAATTAATGCCATAGTTTTTAAAGAAGTCTTTATACTTTTCTCTATCTTCTTTTAATAAAGAAGTTAATTTATTAATAATTTTCTTTTCAATGTTAATTTGCATTAGTCTTAATACTTTATTTTGTTGCAACATTTCACGGCTGATATTTAATGATAAATCATTGGAATCAACTATACCTTTTACAAAGCGCAAATAATCAGGTATTAATTCTTTACATTTATCCATTATAAATACACCCTTTGAATAGAGTTGTAATCCCTTTTCATAATCTATTGAATGCAGGTTACGAGGGGGAATATTAGGGATAAATAATAAAGCTGTATAATTAATATTTCCTTCAACGTTAAACATTAAATGTAACATTGGATTTTCATAATCATAAAACTTTTGCATATAAAAATCATTAAGTTCTTCATCAGTTACATCATTTTTATTCTTTTTCCAAAGAGGTATCATTGAATTTAAAGTAACTAATTCGGTTACTTGATCATACTCTCCTTCAATTTCTTTACCATCATCATCAAGTTTTGGTTCTTCTCTTGTCATGTAAAGAGTTATTGGATATCTAATATAATCAGAGTATTTTTTAACAAGATACTTAATTGTATATTCATCAAGATATCTATCATAATCATTTTCAACATTACCATCTTCATTCTTGGTATTTTCTTTTAAATACAATGTTATTGTAGTGCCATCTACACTTCTTTCACATTCCTCAACATCATAGGTATCTTTTCCGGTTGATGTAAATATATATCCTTTTTCACTATAAGGAGACTTAGTTTCTACCTTTACTTCTTTGGCTACCATAAATGTTGAATAAAAACCTACACCAAATTGTCCAATTGTTTCTGGATTATCTACATTTTGTTCTTTATTTTCCTCTAATTTTTTTACGAAGGCAAGTGTACCTGATTTTGCGATAGTACCCAAATTATCGTTAATTTCATCATAGGTCATACCTATACCATTATCAGATATTGTTAATGTTCTTTTTTCTTTATCAATATCAATATGTATTTCATAATTATCACGCATAGGGATATCAGAATTTGTTAATGATAAATAGTGGTATTTATCTATAGCATCAGATGCATTTGATAATAGTTCTCTTAAAAATATTTCTTGATTTGTATATATTGAATTAATCATTAAATCCAATAATCTTTTTGATTCAGTTTTAAATTGTTTTTTACTCATAACTCATACCTCCTTTAGCACTCATATTATACGAGTGCTAAAATATTATAGCACTTTTATTTTGTTTTGTCAAGATATAATTAAAAAAGTTTATGAAAATTCATAAACTTATAACATTATGTCATTTGTCATAGATAGTTCTTCTGCAATCATAGCATAAACTGAATATACAGGAGTAAATGTTTCTCCCTTAGGTGTGTGATCATTTATATATAAATCAACATCTTCTTGTAATTCTAATGATATTTGTTTTCCGTTAGCAACAATTCTATCAAGTTTTGACATCATATCATCAATTTCTTTTTTTGTTTCATCGTTAATATAATCATTAACATCCAAGAATGATTTAAAATCTTCTAGTATTATTATATCAATAATTAACGGAGCATACTTATTTAACTTTTTAATATCCTTATCAAAGCAATCTTCATAATATGATTTTAATTCAGTTAGTACATTACTCAAATATCCAAAGCCTAATGTAAAGATTTCTTCTAGTTCTTCACTAATTGGTTGTTTTTTATCATATTGTTGGTATATATAGTCTGTTACTTTTATTACATCGTTAACAACAATTAATAATGGAGAATTATTCTCACGAAGTAAATCTAGTAGTTCCATACATTCGTCTAAATAGTTAATATAATCATCATAAATATTCATATTTTATGTTCCTTTCATCATATACATTTTATCAAATTATTTATCAATTTACAAGTGTTTAAACACTATTTATGTTATACTTTATATATATACGAGGTGATATAATGAAAGATTATTTAGTTAAGGCTCTTGCCTTTAATGAAAGTGTAAGAATCTATTGTGTTTCTTGTACCGATACCTTAAATGAAATTGGAGATAGATTTAGTTACTATCCTAGTCCACTTGACGCTGTTGGAAGAGTTTTAAGCGTTGGAGCTATGATGGGATCAATGTTAAAGTTAGATGAAACAGTAACAATTAGGGTCGACGGAAACGGACCAATTGGAAAGATAATTGTAGATGCTGATGCTCATGGACATGTACGTGGTTATTGTGATAATCCTTATTGTCATTTTGAATATAATGATGGAAGACTTAACGCCAAAGCTACAATTGGTGATAGAGGTTTAATCAGTGTAATTCGCGATTTAAAACTTAAAGAACCATTTATAGGTACCGTACCAATCATCAGTGGAGAAATTGGTGAAGATTTTGCTTACTATTTTAATGTTAGCGAACAAGTACCATCTGCCGTTTCAGTTGGTGTTTTAGTGAATGTTGATAGTCAAGCTGAAGCATGTGGTGGATTTATTGTTCAACTTATGCCCAACACAAGCGAAGAAATTATAACTGAATTGGAAAACAAATTAAAAGTATTACCTTCCATCAGCGAAATGCTAAATGTTGGTCTTACTCCAGAAGAAATAGTAAAAAACATAACTGATGATGCAGTTATTATTGAAACAGTCCCTATTGAATTTAAATGTACTTGTAGCAAGGAAAGATTTCAAAAAGGTATTTTATCACTAGGCTATGAAGAAATCAAAGCAATGATTGATGAAGATGGTGAAGCTGACACAATGTGCCATTTTTGTGGAAACCATTATCACTTTTCAAAAGAAGAATTATTAGAACTTGCTGAAGAAGCTAAAGAAATAATGAAGAGAAAAGAGATGAAGAAAAATGAATAAGCTAGATTTAAAATTATTTGAACATTTAATGAACATACCAAGTCCAACAGGCTATACAAAAAATGCTATTAACTTTATTGATGAATATTGTCATAATCTAGGCTACAAAACAGAAAGAAACAAAAAAGGAAATCTTATTATCCATGTTAATGGAAATGATAATTACACCATAGGTCTTAGTGCTCATGTTGACACCTTAGGATTAATGGTTAGATCCATTAGATCAGATGGCCACTTGAATTTTACTACCCTTGGTGGTCCTCAGCTTCCCACATATGATGGCGAGTATGTAACTATTCATACTAGAAATAACTTAACTTATACTGGAACTGTTCTTTCAACTAGTCCAAGTTCACATGTTTATCCAGATGCTACAACTAAACAAAGAAATGCAGACAATATGTATATAAGGTTAGATGAATTAGTAAGTTCAAGTAGTGATACTAAAAAACTAGGCATTCAAAATGGTGATATAGTCAGTATTGATCCTAAATTTCAAATTTCATCATCTGGTTATGTCAAAACAAGATTTCTAGATGATAAGGCAAGTGCATTTATTTTATTGGAACTTTTAAAAGAATTGCATGAAAAGAAAATTACTCCTGCCCATAATTTAATAATAATTTTTTCAACTTATGAAGAAGTTGGACATGGAGCATCAAACATACCTGAAGTTGATGAACTATTAGCCGTTGATATGGGATGCATTGGAAGTGATTTAAGCTGTACTGAAGAAATGGTATCTATTTGTGCAAAAGATTCTAGCGGTCCTTATGATTATGATATGGTTACCAAATTAAGTAAATTAGCTGAACAAGAAAAGTTAAATTATGCAATTGACATTTATCCATTTTATGGTTCTGATGCTTCTGCAGCATTAAGAGCTGGTAATGATATTAAATGTGCATTAATCGGAGCAGGAATTCAAGCCTCACATGGTATGGAAAGAACTCATATTCATGGTATTGAAAATACATTAAAGCTATTACTAGCATATATAAAAGAATAGGCGTTTTCATAAACGCCTATTTTATTATCTTGTTTTCTTTTAAAGTTTGATAAAGTGAATTAAGAGGAAGTCCCATAATGTTGTAATAATCGCCATCTATCTTTTTTATGTATTTAGCACAGATACCTTGAATTGCATAGCTTCCCGCTTTGTCATATACATTTTCCTGATATATATATTCCCTTATTTCTTCATCTGACATTTTTGAGAATTCTACATCTGACGTACAAGAAAATTTAATTTTTTTATCTTTAACAATTATACAAACACCAGTGATTACCTTATGTGTATTACCTGACAACATGCTTAGCATTTTAAATGCTTCTTCATAGTTTTTAGGTTTCCCTAAAATCTCATTATTAATTGTAACAATAGTATCAGCACCAATAATAATGTCATTAGGGTACTTACTTGCTACATCACTTGCTTTTTGGTCAGCTAGTGATTGTACAATATCTTCAGGAGACATCTTATAGTCAATTGTTTCTTTTATTGTTGATGGAATAACTTTATGGTTTATATGAATTAAATTTAATAGTTCTGTTCTTCTAGGTGATGATGATGCTAAAATTATACTCATAATTTGTTCTCCTTTATTCATTTTTATATTATAAAACAGTCTCAAAAGAGACTGCTTTTAAATTGTTTTTTCAGAAATTAACTCATACATCAGAGTAGCATCAGCTTTTTTAGTTGAATCAATCAATGAAGTAACCTTTACTTCAATAATTTTTTTGCCATATTGGATAGTGATTACATCGCCTATTTTAATTTCTTTTGATGGCTTAGCAATCATATTATTTATCAATATGCGTTCAGCTTCACTAGCTTCTTTAGCCAATGTTCTACGTTTAATGAGTCTAGATACTTTTAAATACTTGTCTAAACGCATTATTTATTCTCTTCATCCGTAGGTGCTTGATTTTCTGATGTTTCAGGTTTTGTTTCTTCAACTGTGGCTTCTTGAGTAGCTTGGGCTTCTGCCATTTTTGCTTTTTTCTTTTCCCACCAATTTAACTTACCTGTATTAACTAATTCATCAATATCTTCTTTTGTTAATGTTTCAATTTCAACAAGGTGTTTTGCAAGAAGATCTAGTAATTGTCTATTTTCTTTTATAATGCTTTCACCTAAGCTATAGCATTCATTAATAATCTTTCTTACTGCATTATCAATTTCTAGAGCTACTTGATCTGAGAAATTCTTTTCAGACATATAATCACGGCCTAAGAATACTTGTCCGCCATTCTTTTCGTATTGGATAGGACCTAAGCTACTCATACCATATTCAGTAACCATTGCTCTTGCTATTGCTGTTGCTTTTCTAAAGTCATCATATGCACCAGTCGTCATTTGGTTAAACACTAATTGTTCCGCAATTCTTCCTGCTAACAAACTTGTAATTTGAGCAGTAAGAGATTGTTTAGTTTCAAGGAAAGTTTCTTCAGCTGGAGTCATTAAATTATATCCGCCTGCATCACCACGTGGTACAATTGTAATTTTTTGTACAATTGATGCATGTTTTAATTTCAAGCCAATTACTGCGTGTCCTGATTCATGATAAGCAACCAAAGCTTTTTCTGTTTCAGTATATTTTTTTGACTTTTTAGCAGGTCCCATCATTACTCTATCTACAGCTTCATCAATATGATAAATCTTAATTTCACGGCAATTTTCTCTAGCCGCAAGTAATGCAGCTTCATTTAATAAATTTTCAAGATCGGCACCACTAAATCCAGGAGTTCTCTTAGCTATATCGCTTAGATTTACTCTAGGAGATAAACGTTTATTTCGAGCATGAACTTTTAAGATTTCTTCACGAGCTCTAACATCTGGTAGAGATATATGAATTTGTCTATCAAATCTTCCAGGTCTTAATAAAGCAGGATCAAGAATATCAGCACGGTTAGTTGCAGCCATGACAATAATACCTGTATTTGTTCCAAAGCCATCCATCTCAACTAGTAGTTGATTCAAAGTTTGTTCTCTTTCATCATGTCCACCGCCAAGTCCTGTTCCACGTTGACGGCCTACAGCATCAATTTCATCGATAAAGATAATACATGGAGCATTTTGTTTTGCAGTTTTAAACATATCACGAACACGGCTAGCACCAACACCAACAAACATTTCAACAAAATCTGAACCAGAGATTGTGAAGAAAGGTACGTTTGCTTCACCTGCTACAGCTCTTGCAAGCAATGTTTTACCAGTACCTGGTGAGCCCACTAGAAGAATACCTTTTGGAATTCTAGCACCCATATCAAAGTATTTTTTAGGACTCTTTAAGAAATCAACAATTTCCACCATTTCTTCTTTTTCTTCATCAAGGCCGGCTACATCTTTAAAAGTAGTTCCTGATTTACGTGTTAACTTAGCACGACTTTTTCCAAAATCAAAAGCTTGATTATTAGAATTTTTGCTGCTTCTTACTATAAAAATAATAAAAATTACAAAAATTACAATTGGTAAAATAATGCTTAATAAATCAATTAATCCAAAAGAAGTGTTAACAGATGCTGTTTTTAGTACAAAATAATTTGTAGCATCAGTACTTAAGGCACTTGCTTCTTTAGCATATTCTAGTAATTCTTCATATTGTGAACGATACAATCTTGTTTTAAATCTTGTGTACTTACCACCAAGGCTTTTTCCATCAGCATCTTTTTTATATGTTCCGCTAACTTCATAATATCCCGCATTGTCCCCAGCAGTAGAATGTGAATCAATTGATTCGAATGGAACAACATCAGCTAACTTCCAGTTTTCTCCATCTTTTACTCTAATTTCGCTTAAAAATTCTTCTGGAGTTAATGACTTAGGCTCATTAATTTTGTTAAATACTGAAAATACAGCAAAGCCTACTAGTACAATAATACTGAAAAATAGTAAAGCACTTCCCCATCCGAACTTACGTGATTTTTTCATTTCAGACATTTTTTCCCTCCTTCATAGCCTATAATAGCTATTATTTTATTTTCATTATTACAAAGCAATAAGATGTCTTTCTTTTCCATATATGGAATTTTTAATTTAGTTAGATAATCACTTATTAATTTGTTGTTAATTTTATCACCTGCTTCTCTTGTTCTAACAATTATCGGCAAGCTTTTTATATTATAACATAATTTTGTTGTTGTTGGTAAAAAATAACAATTATTTTTATCAACAATCATTTCAACATCGTTTAATAGTTTGTATCTTCCTTCTTTTTCTATTCGCAAATAGAAACTAGATTTATCAATATTTAATTCGGTAAAAATAATTTTATTATGTTCTTTTATTAAAGAAACTTCATTATTTAATTTTGAAACAACTGTGTTTTTAGAAGAATTAATTTTCTTCATTATCTCTTCTATACAATTATGAGATAAGTTATATTTCTTTAATAGTCTAAATAAAATTTGTTTTTTTAAATAATCTGATAAAGTTATGTAATCATTAATATTAATAGTATATGTAATTTTATTATTTATATTTGTCTTATCAACATTATTGGAAATAAAATCTATTTCCATTTTTTCAATAATTTGGCTTGCTTCATGAAGAGTATCGCTATAATAGTTTATTGCTTCATACAAATTAGGATTTTCCTCTAATAATATTGGTGTAATTAAATGGCGGATTCTATTTCTTGTATAATCTAAATGTCCATTTGATTCATCCTCATAGTACTTAATGTTATTTTCATTAGCATAACTAACTATTAATTCTTTTGATAATTTTAAAAGTGGACGATACAATATTTTACCTTTATATAATGTTTCTTCTTCAATCCCTGCATATCCTTTTAGTGATGAAGATTTTAACATTCTCATTATTATAGTTTCTAAGTTATCATTAGCGTGATGTGCTAATAATATATATTCACATTGTTCTTTCTCAGCTATCTCAATAAAAAAATTGTAACGCTTTTCTCTTGCTATTGACTGAAAATTTCCATTTTCAATGTGATCTAGATGAAGAATATAACATTTGATTTTATTTTGTTCACAAAAATGCTTAATGTATTTTTCTTCTTCTTCTGACTGTTCTCTCTTTTTATGATTAACATGAGCAACTATTATTTCTTCACAAGGTTTTGCTTTCATTACAATATTTAATAAAGTCATTGAATCAACACCTGTGGAACATGCAACAATTACTTTTTGATGTTTTAATTTTTCTTTAATATTATTAATAACTAATTTCATATTCTAACCTCTATATATATTATACTATTTTTATTGCTTTTTGTAAAGAAAAGAAGTATTGATAAAAATATCAATACTTCTACTTAATTAATTTTGTTCCTTTTTTTGTTAACACTGATGTAATAAACGATTTTACATATCTGGATTCCTGGTTTTTAGAAATTATAGCATTTTTTATTAATATATCTAAAAGTGATGTAAAAGTTATATTTTCTTTTTCAAATAAATAAAAAGCAAGAGAGCCAGGAATTGTATTAATTTCATTTATATATATATATTTTTCCAAACAATCATATAAGAAATCTATTCTTACTACACCCTTTAGATTAAATGTTTTATACGCCTTTATGCCAAGTCTTCTTATCTCTTTCTCTAGCGTTGCATCCAAAATCGCAGGTATTATTCTATTTGATGCTTCACTCATTTTATCCATGCTTTCATATTTATCTTTAAAAGATAAAATTTCACTAGTAGGTATTACTTCTTCTATGGATGAAGAGATTATGCGGTTGGTGTCTTTTATTAAAGCTAGATTATACTCTTTAAAGGATGTTAGTTTCTTTTCAATGATTATACGATTACCATATTTTAAGCATTCTTCTATTCCTTTTTTTAATTGTGCATTATCATTAGCACAATTAATTCCAATGCTAGAACCCAATCGAACTGGTTTTATTATTACCGGATATTTTAATTTTTCTTCTACTTCTTTTTTAACTTCTTCAAATGTTTTTTCAGAATTCATTTCAATATATGGTATACTTTCAATTCCGTTACACTGTAATATTTGCTTTGTATATATTTTATCTTGTAGTATTGCTGATTCCGTATGAGAAGCAGATGTATATGTTGCTCCTATAGTATCTAAATATCCAGCAATTGTTCCATCTTCGGTACCATCGCCATGAAGAACTAATACGAATATATCTATAGGCGTTGCTTTTGGTTTAGAAAATAATCCTTTATAAAAAATATTATGATTTTCACCAAAAACTATTACTGGAGTACACTTAGAAAATTCTTCATTTATATATGTGTGTATATCACTCAATGGTTCACCAACTAGCCATTCTTGCTCCTTTGTTATATAAAATATAGTTACATTATACTTATCTTTATCTAGGGCATGATATACTTGTAATCCTGATAAAATAGATATATCATGTTCTACGCTTTTTCCACCAATTATTAATCCAATATTCAATTTGTTTTTTTTCATAATTACCTCTCTAAAAAATTATCTGGAAGATCATTTTCAATTAATAGACTAATTTCTTCCTCTTTATACTTTTCCCTAACAATACTAATAGCATCTTTAAAGTTCTTACAAATAATATATTGAGCTGAATGAGCTTCAAGTATATTTATATAGTATTTTGTATTTTTATTTCTAATAAGATATATTTCATCAAATACTTTAATTAGTGATTCTGCTGCAGATTCATTAATATTCTTGGAACTTTTGCCACAGTCTACTATTCCAGGGGTAATAATCACCTTTTTTGTTTTAATTTTTTCTAAAACCTCAACTGCAGACATAAAACCTACTAAATTTGAGCTATAGCTATCATCATATATATTTATGTTGCCTTGTTTGCTATATGCTAAACGATGTGGAATATATTCTATTGATTTCACTTTTTCTTCAAAAATAGAATTTGTGATGCTCAATCCCTTTTTATTAAGAGCTTGGATTATTCCATAAGCAAATAATATATTTCTTATGTTATGCTTACCTAATAGTTTTGTTGTTATATGTACTAATCTTTTTTCTCTTTTATATATATCAAATTCAGTTATTCCATCTTTTACTTCTATATTTTTTGCAAGATAACGATTACTATCATCTAAGCCAACAAAACATAAATCTTGAATTTGTATTAAGTCTAAGTTTTTCAAATATTGATTATCACCATTAAGGACTAATGATGATTCATAACAAATCGAACTTACGATTTCAAGTTTTGCAGATAAGACATTAGACATTTTTTTAAATGTCGATAAGTGCTGAGGCCCAATTCCAGTTATTCCTGCAATATTTAAAGGCACAAATTTGGTCATTTCTCTGATTTCACCCTTTCTAAAAGCTCCCATTTCTAATATTAGAATTTCTGTATTTGGATGAAGTTGATTATTAATTACTGAAGTAATGCCCATTAATGTATTATAAGACTTAGGTGTGGATAGGGTTAAATAGTAGTCTTGCACTATATGATTGATAATGTTCTTACATGAAGTTTTTCCATAACTCCCTGTTATTCCAATTGTTATTAGATTTTTATTGTTATTTAGTTTTTGTTTTGCTAAATTTATGTATTTTTTTCTGATTATCATTTCAATTGGAGTGTTTATTAAATTGCATAATATATATATACATGGAGAAAGAACGGAAAGAATTAGATATATTATTAAATGGTTATTAAAAAATAAAAAAGGAATCAATGAAACAATACAATAGGTAATCAATAAAAATAATATTCTTCTTGTTATTTTTAATTTAACAATATATTTTTTTGGGAAAATTAAAATAATTATTACCATTAATAGTATTAATATTGTATGATAACAAGATTGAAAAACAGTTAAAAATATACAAATATAGAAAAAATATAAGTAAATATTTTTAAAGTAGAAATTAAGGAAATGGCCTAGATATTTTTTTGTACAATAATGTTCTTGTTGAAATATATTCAACAAATAGTATGTTGCAAATAAATTAACTATGATAAACGATAATAGGTTAATTAGTTTAAAATAAATCATTTACTTACTCCTAGGTATTTACCAATTACACGATGAAAATAGTATTTCTTTTCTAAATAAGGAAAATGGCCACAATTTTCAAATACAACTAACCCACTATTTTTTATATGTTTATTCATATATATTCCATCTTTAAGCGGAGTTTCTTGATCGTCTTTTCCCCATATAATCAAAGTTTCAACTTTTATTAATTTTAAATATCGTTTTAAGTCTTCTTTTATTACCTTAATCATTGTTCCTTTCATTACATTAGTTGCACTTGCATAGTCAGGACTTCCTGATACTTTTATAAGTTGATTATATTTAGTTACATTTTTTGTCTTTCGGTAATACATTTTTAAAAACTTATATTTAATTATTTGAAATTTCTTTTTTAAAGTTAGCCTCTTTTTGATTCCTGCACTATCTACTAAAATAAGTTTTGATATATTTTGATTTTTTGAAGCATATTTTATCGCAATTCTTCCCCCAAATGAATGTCCAAGTATTATGGGGTTTTCTATTTGTAATTCTTTTATATATATTTCTAAAAATTTTACATAATCATCTAACTTAAATGGAAATTTTGGCTCATTACTTTTTCCAAATCCAGGAAGATCAATTGCATATACTGTATAATCATCCTTTAAATAATTGATTAAATTGTTAAAGGTGTTAATATTTGTTCCCCATCCATGAAGTAAAATAATAGGTTTTTTTGTTCCATGTACTTCATAATTAATTTCTAAATTTTTATATATGTATTTCATACACTCACTCTTTCTTATTACATCTTATTCTTTTTTTTATATAATATTATCATTATTTTAAAGTTTCTTAATATAATTTTCTAAGAGGTGCTTTTATGTATATTAATTATCATTATCCATTTCCTGTTTTACAAATTCCTAATGAATTCTGTTGCTTTTTAGATAAGAACAACATTTGTATTCATTATAACTTATACAAAAAAGATGTGGAAAAATTAAATGTTATACTTTCTGAATATGATGAATTTAAAAGTTGGAGCTTAGATGAATTAATTTTCTACTCATATAAACTACCAAATAATATTAAAAATGAAGTTATAGAATTATCTGGTAATATATATAATCATCAGGTCTTTTTTAGTTCTATAACAAATAGATGTATTAATCCACCAGAATCGATTTTAAAGGCAATTGAGGGGTCTTTTTCAAGTTTTAATCATTTTATTGAGGAGTTTTATTATACTGCTTTAAATTTCAAAGATTTTGGCTTTGTATTTATGTGTATTGATGAAAATGAAAGAATTATCATTGTTCCAACAACTATGAATAATACGACAATTCCTCTAAATCTATATCCATTAATGGGGATTGATTTATTTGAACATTCATATTATCCAACTTATATTTATAACAAAAAAGAATATATTTCTTGTTTTCTTAAATATTTAAATTGGAATTATATTAACAATGAATATTTAGAATGTATAAAAAGAAAAACATCTAAGCAAATTGCTTAGATGTTTTATCATCCATTTGAGTTCTTCATTTCTAACTTTATTAATTGATTTAATTCAACTGCATATTCCATTGGTAATTCTTTAGCAAAAGGTTCAATAAATCCCATTACTATCATTTCTGTAGCTTCTTGTTCTGTTAAACCTCTACTCATTAAATAGAATAATTGCTCTTCATTCACTTTTGAAACTGTTGCTTCATGTTCAATATATGATGAATCATTTTCAACAATATTAGTTGGAACTGTATCACTGGTAGATTCCTCATCTAAAATTATCGTATCGCATTCCACATGGGATTTGGAATTCTCAGCAGCGTTTGCAATCTTTACAAGTCCACGATAATTAACTTTTCCTCCACCACGACATATTGATTTTGAAATAATTTGACTTGTTGTATTTGGAGCAAGATGAATCATTTTAGCTCCAGTATCTTGAATTTGACCAATTCCAGCAAAAGCAATAGAAACTGTAGTTCCTTTAGCTCCTTCGCCTTTTAGTATGCAAGCTGGGTACTTCATATTTATATTTGAACCTATATTACCATCAATCCATTCCATATGGCCGCCTGCTTCAACTAGCGTTCTTTTTGTTACAAGATTAATAATATTATTAGACCAATTTTGAACTGTTGAATAACGACAATATGCGTTCTTTTTTACATATATTTCTACAACTGCCGCGTGCAATGAATAAGCAGAATATTGAGGGGCAGTACAACCTTCTACATAATGTAGGCTTGCTTCATCATCTACAATTATCAAGGTACGCTCAAATTGTCCCATTAATTCTGTATTTATTCTGAAATAAGATTGTAATGGTTTTTCAAGTTTTACTCCTTTGGGCACATATATAAATGATCCACCACTCCATACTGCAGTATTTAATGCTGCAAACATATTGTCTGTATATGGTACAACTTTTGTAAAATATTCCTTCACTATTTCAGGATATTTTTTAACAGCTGTATCTGTATCACAAAACAAAACACCAAGTTTTTCAAGTTCACTAATCGTATTGTGATATACAACTTCTGATTCAAATTGAGTAGAAACACCAGCTAAATATTTTTGTTCTGCTTCTTGAATTCCCAATTTATTAAAAGTATCTTTAATAGCTGTTGGTACTTTATCCCAACTGTTTTCAACTCTTTTACTGGATTTAATATAATATATATATTCATCAAAGTTTAAACTTGACAAATCTGGTCCAAACTTAGGCCAATTGAATTTAGCAAATTCATGATATGCTTTTAATCTTATATCTAACATCCATTCTGGTTCATTTTTCATCATAGATATTTTTCTAACGACTTCTTCACTTATTCCATGACCGGTATCAAATACGTTTTCAACATCAGTTTTAAACCCATATTTGTAATCACCGACTATTTTATTTATATCATTATGCTCATCATTCATGCTCTTCTTTTTCTCCTTCCTCACCAAGTAGTAAGGCTCCTGCAGCTCGCCATGATAAGGTTGCACACTTTACACGAGGAGGAAAATTATGAATGTTGACATAAACTATAGCTTCTCCAAGTCTATCTTCATCTTCTGGAACATTACCTTTGATTAGTTCATAGAAATCATTTATTATGTTTTCCGCTTCCTCAACTGTTTTTCCTTTTAATGTTTCAGTCATAACTGAAGCAGATGAACAGCAGATAGCACATCCCGCGCCATCAAAACGAACATCAGTTATAATTCCATTTTCAACATTTACTTGAACAGTTACATCATCTCCACAAGAAGGGTTTTTTAATCTTAAAGTTTTATATCCTTCAATTAATCCTTTGTTTCGTGGATACTTACGATGTTCACTGATTATTTGTCCGTATAGTTCTGATAAGTTATTCATCATTACCACTCCTTAAAATACTCTGCTGCACCTTTTACAGCACTAACAAATTTTTTTGCGTCTTCCATATCATTGTATATATAGAAACAAGCACGTAATGTTCCTACGCATTCTAACCATTTCGTTATTAGTTGAGCACAATGATGACCAGCACGCAAAGCTATGTTTTCTTGATCAAAGTATGTCGCTGCATCATGTGGATGAACGTTTTTAATATTAAATGCAATTGTACCTGTTTCAACAGTTGGATTATACACAATAACATTATCTATCTTTAATAATTCATCTACTACATATCTAGTTAATTCATGCTCATTTTTTTGGATTTGTTCAAATCCAATATTTTCTATATATTTTATTGCTTCTTTAAAAGCGATTGCCTCAGCAATAGGTGGTGTACCTGTTTCAAATTTAAATGGTGCGTCTTTATAATGTGATTCATATAAGTCAACATTATCATTCATATCGCCACCAAATTCGATTGGATGCATTGCTTGAAGTAAATCATATTTTCCATATAAAATACCAAACCCTGGTTGTCCTAAC
>SAMEA104315437__coassemble_118_pt1 | contig 107959 bp, 108 predicted proteins | sample SAMEA104315437__metabat2_high_PE_004 | metagenome-assembled genome bin SAMEA104315437 (sample SAMEA104315437) | gut metagenome | biome: Monkey gut; feature: monkey-associated habitat; material: faeces | place: China | collected 2013
ACCTGCTACTCCACCTAAAGCATATGATGTTTCATCATGAACTTTTCCACGAACAATTCCTTTAAAGACTGCATCATCACGATATTCAGTTGGGGCACATCTTAATAAAGAATCTGGAAGATAGCCTGTATCTTTCATATTTAGTTTATCAAAAATTTCCTCTTTAACAAATTCATTTAAAGGTTTCTTTACAATACTTTCTATAACTTTTCCAAGGATAATATAACCTAAATCTGAATAATGAATTTTAGTTCCTGTTTCATATTTTAATTCCATATTTAATATTTTATTCCATACTTCAGTTGGATCATTTAGAGTGTTTGCATGAGGCAATCCTTCAGGTAATCCTGAGGTATGTGTCATTAAATTCCATATTGAAATATTATCAAATTTGAATTCAGGAAGATATTTTTTTACTGGTGCATATAAACGAAGTTTTCCTTTTTCAATTAATCTTAAGGCAGCGGTTGTAGTGCTTACAATTTTTGTTAGTGATGCCATATCATAGATTGTATCAATATCATTTTCTTCAACATTTGGAATTAAACTTTTCTTTCCAAAGGAACCAAATAATACTTTATCTTTAAAAACTATTGCATAGTTTGCACCTGGAAATGCTCCTTCATTAATTGCATCTTGTAATAGATTGTTAAATTCTTGGATTTTTGACATTTTATACTCCTTTTATTTATGAATAATTAAATAGTAATTTTTCTTTCCTCTTCTAATTACTGTGTATGTTTCACCGATGGCATTTGCTTTGGTAATGACAAAGTTCAAATCTTTATTTTGAACACCATTAACTAAGGTTGCACCATTGTTAATAAAGTCACGAGCTTCACGTTTACTTGATGCGGCTTTTACAGCAACTAAAGCATCAATTAAATTAAGGTCTTCTTCTACTGTAATAGATGGAACACCATTAAATAATGTTTCAATTTCAGCTTTTGTTAATTTAGAAATATCACCACTAAATAAAGCTTCTGATAATTTTACAGCTTGGTTGTAGGCTTCTTCACCATGTACCATTATTGTCATTTCTTTAGCAAGAGCTTTTTGAGCAGCACGTTTATGAGGTTCTTCCATAAAACTCTTTTCTAATTCTTCGATTTGTTCTTTTGTTAAGAATGTGAATTGTTTTAATTCTCTTATAACATCACTATCTGGGGTGTTAATCCAAAATTGATAGAATGCGTAAGGAGAAGTTTTTTCAGGATCAAGCCAGATTGCTCCACCTTCACTCTTTCCAAATTTAGTACCATCACTCTTTGTGAAAAGAGGGATTGTAATACCATATGCTTCAGTATCTGCACCATGGATTTTTCTTATTAATTCAAGTCCACCTGTAATATTACCCCATTGGTCTTGTCCACCAATTTGAAGAATACAATTTTTAGTATCTAATAGATGTTCAAAATCTAATGCTTGTAAAATTTGATATGAGAATTCAGTGTATGAAATACCGCTATCAAGTCTTGCTTTTACTGTTTCTTTGTTAATCATATAACTAACATTAAAGAATTTACCATATTTTCTTAGGAATGTTAATATATCAATATCATGTGTCCAATCATAGTTGTTTACCATTTCACATTTAAATAAATTTGAAACTTGTTTGTATAAACACTTTGCATTATGTTCAATTATTTCATGAGATAATAATTGTCTTTCACTACTAGGCTTTGGATCACCGATAAATCCTGTTGCTCCACCAATTAGAAAAATTGGTTTATTTCCAACACTTTCTAGACGCTTTGCGAAAAGAAAGACAAGCATATGTCCAACATGTAGACTATCGCCAGTTGGGTCAGTACCTAAATAGAAAGTAACTTCACCTTTATTAATTTTATCAATAATTTTTTCATCTGTAACATTATGGATTAATCCACGCCATTGTAATTCTTCAAATAAATTCATTTTGTTTTCCTCTTTCCTTTTTATAATAAAATAAAAGTCCCCTAAAGAAATGCTTAAAAAAGCAATCTTTAAAGGACGATAACAATGCATATTGCATTATTCCCGCGGTACCACCTTCATTCAAGAATATATCTTGCACTTTGTTGATAGGGAATGTATGTAATTCATAAAATAAACTTGTCTACTTTTCCACCGTCCAAGTAGTTCTCTATGTGCCATTTATTTTACTACTATTTTGTTGAATCACGCCAAATTATATCAAAGTCAATCAATTGATTAATTGATTTTCCTTCAGGTAAGCGATCTTCCATTAATTCTGTTAATAAATCCATTGCAGCTTCTCCAAGTTCATAAATTGGAGTATTGATGCATGTAAGTGTTGGTCTTGATAATTCTGCATATTTAGTATTTTGGAAACCAATTACTTGCATTTGTTGTGGGATTTCAATATGAAGTGTTCTTGCAACATTGATTAAAGATACTGCCATTGAGTCACGTACTACTATTGCGACATCAGGATGATCTTTCTCTAAATGTTCACGATATTCAGGTTGGTTCAATTCGGTTTTTCCTGGAACTTTTAATACATAAGGTTCTAGTCCCGCTTCTTCCATTGCCTTTAAGTATCCTTCTACTTTTAAGTCATTAACAACATACTTACGCAATGTTGTAACAATCCAAATTTTTTTATTTCCACGTGATATCATTTCTTTGGTGATATCATAAGCCGCTTTAAAATAATCAATTGATACAGAAGGGATTTCTTTATCACTACATACTGTATTTGTTAAAACTAAACTTGTATTTAAATCACGCATGATTTCTAGGTGTTCTTCTGTTATTTCATCATTGATATATAAAACACCATCAACACTTGAGCTCATAACGATGCTCCAAAGTTCTTTTTCACTGTTTTTTACTTGTTCCACATTTTGGGTAGGTCTGTTAACAAAAAGTCTTAGTAAATAACCACGTTTAGTCGCACAGTCAGCAATACCATCTACCATACCAGCAATACTACTTCTAGTTAGTTCAGGTACTACTACTGCTACCGTCGTGGATTTTGAGCTTGCAAGACCTTTAGCATTTAAATTAGGTTTGTATCCCAATTCACGTATAATCTTGTTAATGCGTTCTCTTGTTCCTGGTTTAACTTTTTCTGGGTGATTAAGAACACGTGAAACAGTCGCAAGCGATACACCTGCAGCACCAGCTACATCATAAATTTTAATTTGTGAACTGTATTTGTTATCTCCTTTCATAAAGCACCTCATTTAATTATTTTTCAATAACATTATACCATATTTCGATTTTTATTGCAATAAAAAAATGAAAATTTTTTATTCATTTTCATTTTTTATTAATTCTTTTATATATTTACTTATTGTTCCTGCACCTAAGAATATCCATAATTCAAATTTCTTTTTGTCAATTAAATCTAATATTTTAGGAGTAAATGAACGATAATTTTTAAATATTTTATTTATTTTTAATTGTTGATATACATTTTCACTTTCTCTTTTTGAAGTAAATACTTTTGCGAGATAAATTGAATCAAACAAATCAAAGGCTTCTTTAAATTCTTTCTTTAAAGTTAGTGTTCTTGAATATGTATGTGGTTGAAATACCGCATTAATTTTATAATCAGGATATTTCTTTTTTAGCGTTTCAATTAACGCTTTAATTTCCGTTGGGTGATGGGCATAATCATCTACTAAGATAGTATTTCCATATTGGTATTCTTCTATTCTTCGGTGAGGAAGATTAATATTTGTTACATTTGGTTTTTCTCCAAGAAGGATACATATGATATATGCCATTACGTAATCATAAACCAAGTGTTTGCCAACAAAGGGAACTGATATTTCATATGATGTTTTACCAATGATAATTTGAACTTTTGTTTTATCTTTTGTTTCATCTAGAATATGATATTTTACATCTGCATCTTTTTGAGTACCTACTTTTAGTACTGCTTTAAATTTTAATTTTTTTACATTAGGATCATCATAATTTACTACTACTAAATCGGATTGATTAACTAATCTTTGATATGAATTAAGCATTTGATTAATATCTTTAAAGTAATCAGGGTGATCCATTTCAATATTATTTATTACTAATATATTAGGTTTGTAACTTAAGAAATGATCACGATATTCACATGCTTCAAGAACTAATAAATTAGATTTGTTGGTTCCACCACCACTACCATCACCAATAATAAATGATGTTTTATTATTTAACATTTCTTTGAGAAAAGTTGAAGTAGTAGTTTTTCCATGAGTACCTGAAATTGCAATTATATCCTTTTTTAGTTTTTTCCCAATGAAATCATGATAATAGTAATATTCAAATTTATTATCTATAATACTTTTTACATCGATGTTTGTTTGATCATAAGCATTACTAATAATATATATATAATCATTATTTAAATTTGAACCGAATGGATGCCATTTAATACTTTTCTCTTTAAGTAATAGGTCTGTAAAATATTCTTTATTTTCATCACTACCCACTACGTTATTTCCTAAATCCTTTAGAAGCATCGCGAGAGCACTCATTCCAGTTCCTTTAATTCCCACTAAGAAATAATTCATTTTTATCACCTAATATAGTTTATGTTATTTACCTATATTTGGTGATATCTTCTTATAGTATTTTCTCCATTCCTATTTTTTGAATTTTCATTCCTATTTTTTCATAAAACTTTAAGGCACTATCATTACAAGCCCATACATTTAAAGTAACATTATAACAACCTATTGATTTTGCAAAATCCAAAACATATTCATATAGTTGTTTTCCTATTCCTTTACCACGTGTTGAACTATTTACACATAAATCATCTATATATAGACTTTTATAGTTGACTAATGAATGATCATTTTTATGATCTATGATGGCACAGAATGCATATCCTAAAATTATATTATTTTCTTCATATACAAAGATTGGCTTAGTATCATCGTTTAATATTACTAATAATTCTTCATCATTGTATTTCTTTTCACCTGATTTAAATAAATCAGGTCTTACATCAGAATGCACTTTATGAACTTGATACAAAAGTTCGTTCAAAGCATTAATATCTTCTTTGTTTGCTTTTCTAATCATTTTATTCCTCCAAATTAAATAAAAAGCACCTAAGTGCTTTTTAATGTTATTTTGTAATTGTAATTGCTGGTCTTACACCATATTCTTTTGTTACATTTGAATATCTTTCAACAGTATTAGGTGTAAGTTGGAAGTTTTCTGTCATTCCTCTAACAATACTTATGCCATCTTCTTTTGAGAATGGTGATCTTAACATCCAGTCACAGTTAGCATAGTTAGCATATAGTGGAGATATTTTAATTCCTTTAGCACGTAAGTATTCTGTTGCAATTCCTTTTCTATTAATATCATTAACATCAAATGAAGAACTAAAGCCATATTTTGCGTTTGTTACATCAGCATAAGATAGTAAGAAAACAAAATCTTCTGTGTCATTAGATGCCATTGGATTACTTGATGCATATGTTGTTGAAGCAGAGTTGTCAACTTTAGTTTTTACTATTCTTTGTTGTTGAGCTTCACTAAAAGCATTTTTGTAGAACACTTCATTTAACCATGATTTAATTTGTGATTTTTCGTAGTCGTTATTTGCAGTTTCATTAAACTTATAAACATCTAAAACATATTCACTAAATAGAGTCATTGTGTCATTATCTTCACTAATTACTCTCCATTTAATTGGATCAACATTGAAGTAATAATAGTTAACTTCTTTACTTGTTCCAATTGTCATAGTTGGAGTATTTCTATAATAAGTAAGTCTATCAAATTGATAAATTGAATTAGCAGGGTTAGGTTCTACTTTTACATACTTTTTACCATTATATTCAATTTCTTCAGATTTAGCATCTGTTGAAAGAGCTTTTAATGCATTGATAGTTTCAGCATCTGTAACAACACTTTGAACATAGCTTCCAAAGAATACATATTTCTTACCATTTTCGACGAAGACAACGCCATCTTCAGCTGGTAGGAATTTAGCATATAAAGTAATATCTTCATTAGTTCCTTTGGCGATTGATTCTATTTTATTTATAAATTCAGGTTCACTATACCAACCATCAAAACGATAACCATATTTAGTTGGAACAGAAAGTTTCAATCCTTTTGAACTATTATATGTAGTAGCTGTTAATCTTTCGTTAAAACCACCATCTAGTTCATAAGTAACATTATATGACCATTCTGCATAAAGAGCAATGTCTTCATCAGTGCCTAATTTAATTTCTGTAATTAATGAATCTTCATTAAAATCAGGTGAAGTATACCAACCAGTAAATACCATATTTTCTTTTGTTGGTGTTGGTAGTTTAAAGCTATCTAGAATTGTAAATGAAGTAACTAGGTTATCACAAGTTCCACCATTTAGTTCATAGGTAATCGTATGAGTTGGAGCATTCCAAGATGCTGTGAAAACTTTATTTCCAATTTCACCTTGTTCAATTTTAGTAACTGCAGTTCCAGATGCATCCTTCCAACCTAAGAAAGTACAACCTTCTCTTGTAGGAGTTGGTAAATTAACTTCTTTTTCAACTGTATAATTTGTTGGTATAGTTGTACTTGCACTAAAACTTCCACCATTTAATTCAAAAGTAATTGTATAAAATACTGCAACCTTATTATATTTTGCTGTCACAGTGGTATCCTTTTGAATATTTTCTATACTTGGTTCCCATCCAGCAAATACATATCTATATCCTTTTTCAGGAGTCTTACTAGATGTTAAATTTTTAACAGCAGGTTGTGTAGCAGTTTTACCGATAGCGGTTTTTACCTCTGCTATTATACTTCCATCATCATTAACAAATTTAACAACTGGACGTTTAATCATTGTACATACAATAATTACAGCAATTGCTAAAACAAATAATACTGTACCTATTATTGTTTTTACAATCATTTTATTTTTACTTTCTTCCATAGGGACCTCCTAGACTTTAATAAAAGACACTTCTTTTACATATTATATCATTTTTCTTAATCATTTTCAAGTAAATTAGGAATATATATTACATGTAATTTTTAAAAAAAGAAAAAGTGCTATTTCTAGCACTTTTAACTTTTCGTTTTTTTGTTTTAAATTAGTTACGACGTTCTTTGATTCTTGCAGATTTAGCTGATAAACCACGGATGTAGTTAAGTTTAGCACGACGTACACGACCAAGACGTACAACTTCAATTTTAGCAACCATTGGTGAATGAACAGGGAAAATTCTTTCAACTCCAACACCAGATGAAATCTTACGAACTGTGTAAGTTTCACTAATGCCACCACCATGACGGCCAATTACTAATCCTTCAAAAATTTGGATTCTTTCGCGGTCACCTTCTTTAATCTTAACATGTACTTTTACAGTGTCACCTGGACGGAATTCAGGAACATCATTTCTCATGTAAGATTGAGTTACTGCTTTAATTAATTGTTGACTCATATTATCTCTCCTTTATCTTCTGGTATTCATTCATATTCCATATCAACTTGGTTTATATCAGCGGAATACCATGTATTGCTTTATTATTATATCATATCTTCTTATTTTTTGCAAGAAATATATCTTTTTATTTTATGAAGAGAAGGTGCCTCAAATTAATGAGACACCTTTTTTATTAACGTGCATATACCTTATTGTTCCAAATTCTACTTGCAGGATAGCTTCCATTCCATTGTTCCCAAGTAGTTGTACCAGGAATAACACTATATAGTTTGATTTCTCTTGTTTCACCATTTAGTTCAACTTTTAATGTATAAGCTACTGTTGTTGTTTTTTCAGGAGCACTAATTACTCTACCAGTGTTATCAACAATTTCAGGATTATGAGATACAATCGAAATTTTTGCATCTTTATATTTAGTTCTTACTTCATATTGTAGTTCGATCATTTCCATCATGCATTGCCAGAAGCTTCCTTCAATTACAGATTGAGGACAGTTCTTACCTGACCATGTATTGTGTTGCTTAACTCTGGTTGGATCAAGATTATTTCTAATTAAGATATCTGCAACAAGCATTGCGGTTCTTTGCCATGTATCATATATATCACCTGATGTATTAACACACATTTCAATACCAATTGAATTACAGTTTCCACCAAATGATGAAATTCTTCCATAATCAGAATACCATAATGGTCCGCCAATGTAATAATAGCCATCAATAACTTTCCATACAGGTCCTAAATGAGTGAATAAATCTTTTGTTGGTTCTTTTGTTCCTGTACTTGGAATAGTAATTGTCGTTACTTCATTATTTACACTTAAGTAGTATTTTCCGTCAACATTGACTACATCATATTCAGGTTTTACATTTTGTGTTGCTTTTGCATTTGTCTTAGTCCAAACAAATGTATTCTTAGTTCCATCACCAGCATGGTATGCAATGTATTTTTCTGGTACAACACCAAATATCGCATCATTACCAACTGTATAGTGAATTGATGTTTCGCCTGATGACATTACTTGAGCAATTGATTCAACGGTACCAGTAAGAGTTGCTGTATCATGAATAGTTACGAATTCAATTGTATCAACGTCACGACGATCTTTGTGATTATTTGGGTTCGTTTCAGTTTTTGCATAATATGTTTCATTAACAACATATTCATCAAATAAGAATCTATTTACACTTCCATATGTTGGAACAAATACTTTAGTTGTACCATCGTTATATAAACTTACATTTCCACTTTGTACTGTTGAGAAATGACCATTTACTAATAATGATAATAATTTATCAATACTTGTTTCATTTCCTAATGATTTTACAGTAACACCAATTGTTAGGTTAGCTTCCATGCCAACAGTCTTAATTAATATTTCTGCATAGCCATCTTTTATAGCTGTAATTAAACCAGTTGCAGATACAGAAACAATTTCTGGATTTAATGATTCAAATACAAATGTTGCAGAAGCTGCATTTTTACCATATGCTTTAACATTTAATTGAAGTGTATCTTCTGGCTTAATTGTTCCATTGTATACACCTTCAAAACTTGCATCAATTGAATCATGTGAATATACAGTTATTTCTCTTTCAACAACAACTAAGCTCATATAGTCACGCATAGTTATCTTAGCAGTACCAACATTGATTGCTTTTACTAATCCTGTTGATGTAACTTGAAGAATATCAGTATTACTTGATTCATAGTATACTGTTTTAAAGTATGCATCACTTGGTTCAATTGAAGCTATAATTTGGAATTCTTCATTTGTAAGCATTTCGTCTTTGAAAGCATCAATCTTAATGCCTGTTGCAGGATTTAAAGCTTCCCACTTAGCACTTAGTGTTGTATCACCTTTTAGTTCAGAGATTGATGTGATGAGTTTATCATTTTCAAACCAACCTAAGAATTTATAGCCAAGAAGTCCTGGTTTAATTAATTCATCGTTAGTTCCTACTTTAACTGTGACTTGATCACATGTAGGAAGTTCATCAAAGAAACATACTTCTGTAGGATTTGCATTATTAATTGATTCGATATTTCCACCAAATACTACATATTGACCAACTTTAATTTTATTAGTTATTGGCTTAATATTTAAATAATAGGCATTATAAGAATTAGAAATAGATATTACATATTCTGCACCTTCAGGCCATGATGATGCACCTGATTGTAGGAAGCTTACTACTTCATATAATCCGTTTTCTTTATTTTTAGCAATATAAATACGATCAGAGAAAGTGGCTTTTGGATCACATGATGAATCAGTAATGAAAATGTCAGTTGCATATTTGCCACTCCAGAATGAACCATCACTATTATTATAGTTATTAATAGTTATAGCAATTGGATTTTCACCACGATTTTGGTATAGACCTTCATTTGAATATCCTCCATTATATATATATGTAATGTTGTAATATTCAATGGCTTCCCAAATCGCATAAACAGTAACATCACCTGTTGTTGTTGTAGAAATCGCAGTAATAATTTGACTTCCATCTGGAGTTAAGCTCCATCCAACAAAGCGGTAATCTTCTTTTGTTGGGATTGGAAGAATATATTCTTTTCCTTCTAAATAACGAGTTGATGCTGATACTTCACCACCATCTAATACATAGATGATTTTTGAGTAAATCTTAGTTTCACTAGATCCACCTTCAACTTCTTCTTTTGATGGAACATCTTGAGCATTTTGATATGCATCAGCATATGTTGTAACATTTAAGAAATTCTTTTCTAATAAAGTTGTTGTACCCCAGTAGTTTTTATCTGCATTTACTATTACATCTGGGTTTACATTCTTAACAAATAAATCGCCACTACAATTTTCACGAATATTGTAATTAACATTAATCATGCAATTGTCGCCATTTAAAACTTTTGCTTCTTCAAATCTAAATAGCATGTAACCATTTGTGATTTTATTAAAACGATAATTAATCTTTAATTCATCATCTTTAGAACCTGAGTAAGTCTTGAATGTTACACCTGCATGGTATTCAGCAAGACCAATGTTATTGTATTTATTACTTTCAATTGTATAGTTACCATAACTATATCTTAAGAACCAAATAACATATTGTTGATATCCATCAAATACGTTATCAGAAATGTTTATTTCTCCTTTAGTACCAAATGCACCGATATCATCAATTTTAATACCATCATTATATGTTTGATATGGACCATAGAATTCATTGTTTGTAATTGTTAAGTTTTCAAACTCTGATCCATAAAGTATCATTTGACGACCAGTACCTTTGTTTATACGAGAATATTTAATTACTACATTCTTGTATGATACGCCAGTAGCAGGTACAAAGTAGAATGGTGCAGTTTTAGAACCAGCAACTTTAGAGTTATCAAATAATATACAATTAATTGTTAAGTTTTCGATTGAAGTTGATTCAGATCCAACAATACGAGCTTCACCAGTTAATGTAATACCATTGATTTCCACATTATTTGCTTCAATAATTAGATCTGAAGTAAAGATTGCTTCATTTTGTCTTGTATCCTTATTTGGATTAATGTCCTTGTTAGGACCAATGATTGTTACGCTCTTAGCAATAGTGCCACCTGCGTAAGTTCCTGATACAAATTCAATTGTATCACCATCAGTTGCAGCAGCAAGGGCTTCTTCTAATGTTTTGTATGTTTGTCCCTCACCAACCATTAGTGATGGTTTAATTTCTTTAAATATTGCATATAGAGTAAGATCTCCTGTTGCAGTTTCTGGAATAAGTGTAATATATTTATTACCATCTTTTGTTAGTGACCAACCTAAGAACTTATATCCATCTTTTGTAGGAGCAACTAATCTTGTTGCATATCCTGGTAGATATTTAGTAGGAGCACCTTCTGGAAGAGTTCCACCATCAAGTTCATAATTAATTGCACACATTTTTGTTTCAGCATATGCATCATCTAATTCCATTGTTGATTTGAAATCATCTTTTGCAATTTCTGCTGCTTTAATATTTGGTGTACCTTGATCAGTGTATGCAAGTGCTGAATAGTTCTTACCAAAGTAGAAGTTTTTCGCATTAACACAGAATCTCATTCTTGCAGAAGTATTTAAGATTTTATTATACATGATAGTTACATGAGGAGTAGATGTAGTATCAGTAGTTGATTTACCTTGTACACTAAATACAGTATCCTTACAATAACTAAATGTATTACCAATATAATTAATTTCGATTGATTCGTATTCAGCATGATGAACAGCCATTCCACATTCAGCATTTGCTGCACTATCACTATCAAAGTTATTATCACGCATTGTTATCTTTGTGTTTTCAGCAAGTTTATCTTGACCAACCCAGAAAGTCCAGTAGTTTCCAGCAAAACGATATGCAATGTTTTCATTCATATTAATAACACCGGCAGCATTTCTTAACCAGAATGCAAAGACATTTTGTGATGTTGGACAATTATTTGTAACATAGTTATGGTTAATTTCTGCACCTGTGATTAAGCCTTGGCTATAAACACAAGAATAATAATTAACATTAGATTTTAAAGTAAATTTATTGTGTTCAACAACTAAATTACTGATGGCACCAACAAAATGGATTTGACCAATTCCGGCACCTGATGTTCCAGCTGATGCAGCTGTTCCTTCAATTACATTATATTTAACAACAATATTTTCATTGTCACCTTCACCATAAACTGAAGTTGTATTTGTTAGGTTGAAACCTAAAATTTTAACATCTTTCACATTTTTAGAAATTGTTATTTTTCCACTAATTATAGCTTCTACTGCTCGTTTATCACTTGTTCCATCTATTCCTGAGTTTGGACCAATTAATTGAATTCCGTCATGAGCTATAACTAAATCTTCACTATATGTACCAGATTTAACATATATCTTAGTATTTGCTGTTGCAACAAGAAGAGCATCTTTAATTGTTTTGTACTCTTCATTAGGACCAACTAAAATTTCATCAACAGCTACTGCTTCTTCTTTCCATGCTGCATAAACAGTTACATCACCAGTTTGAGCTGCAGAAATTGATGTGATATATTCAGTACTATCTTTTTCAAGAGTCCAGCCAAGGAATATATATCCTTCTTTAACTGGAGTTGCTAAAACTAATTCTTTTCCTTCTTCATATGTTGTAGGAACAACATATCCTTCTTCAAATTCTCCACCATCTAGTTCAAATGTAATTTTTGAATTTACTACTGGAATTGTATACTCCCATTTTGCATAAAGTACTAAATTACCAGTCATACCTTTTGTTATCTTAGTAATTGCTATAGTACATTCTCTATCTAAGAACCAACCTAAGAAATTAACATTAGCAGTTGCCGATGGTAAATCAAATTCATCTTCAACTGTATATTTTAGATTAGTTGTTGGAAGTTCTGCTTGTACTTCGTTATTATCTTTTACAATGTATTTTGCAGGAAGTTCATTAAATGCTGCAATAGTTGTTCCTTTTACCCATTGATGGAAACGGAATAAAATTTGAATTTTACCTGCAGATGTTGGTGTATATGTATTATCATATGCAGGATATCCATTCTTAACAGCATTATAGAAATATTGATCCATTGCTTGATATTTTTCACGATAAGCATCACTATTTAAGAAATAACTTTCTGAATGTTCTATTACGGCTTTTCCTTCACTATCACGTTCAACAGGTTGATAAATAAAATTAGATACAGTTTTTTCAAATACATATATATCTATTGCTTTTAGTTCTTCTACATTACTGAATGAAGTAGTTTGACCATTCTTAGTTATTGTAACTTTACCATTTTGAACTTGAACATATGTTGAAACATATTCAGCATTTGTTATAAACCAATTATATAAATCAGTATAAAGTTCATTTACAAATTCATCCTTGTTATTCCATTTTGATTTAATTATTGTTGTTAAGTTTTTATCATATGTAATTGTGTATTCACAAATTTCATATAATGCAGTTACTTCAAGGTCTTGTTTTACATTTACGATTGATTTATCCCAACCAGTAAATTTATATCCAAGACGAGTTGGATCTTTAGGAGCTGCGGCTGCACGACCATCTTTAACTACCGCTTCTTTTAATACTTTTCCATCATAATCTTTAAAAATAACTTTATGAGTTATATTAGAATCAGGATCATTTGAAGATTCTGGTAAAGTTAGTTTACTCATTAATTGCCAATCACATGTTACATAGTCAGCACCTTTATTGATCCATTCTTGAACAGTTGGATAATCAACATATTGAGTAAATGTATATGTAGAAATCTTTAATCCTGCTTCTTTGTATTTAGCAAGCCATTCTTCACTATTTGAATAGCTAGCAGTAACGTTAATACTTACATCTAGATCATATTTTTTACATCTTTCTAAAATTGTATCGCTTTCACATGAGTTTACTAGATATTGACATTCAACATCTGAATAGCCATTCTCTCTTGTCCATATTAAACAGTTATATTGTGAACCTAAGAAAATAGTATCTTCTCGCATTCCTGCTTTTTCAATTTCATCCATTAATGCTTGCATTCTTGATTGATCAGAGTTTGTAATACCTGCTGATGATTTTAGCTCAATTACTGCTTTTGCGTTATATTGACGACAAATCTCTAGGTAACGCTCTAATGTACAAAGTTTTGTTGTATAAGTATCTTTGGTTACACTTCCATTTTGTGCAGGGAAACCAGCTTTTCTACTCTTTGTTACTTCAACATCTTTTAGTACACTCCATGGAGTTGTTGAAATAGTATAACCACCAAATGTTTCATCATGACTCATTACAAAAACGCCATCGGATGTTTGTTTTAAATCACACTCTAAAGCTTGGTATTTTAATACTTGTACCGCATATAGGAATGCTTCTTCGGAATTCATTAATCCGTAGTAACTACCAGCGTGACCAATGAAAGTAACATCATAGTTCCATACAACTTCAATTGTACGTTTAAACTCAGCTTTATTACCTGCTTCATCTTGAACTCGATAAGTTAATTCATAGAAACCATATGTTTGATTATCAACTTCACCTACTACTTCAATCTTAGAAGTTATGTCACCATCAACATTATCAATTGCTTGAATACCATCAAGTGGATTGAATGGTTTATTCCAATTTAAGAAGTTTTTATCTTTAATGCCTTCACCAAGTATAAACTCAGGTTTAATGACATCAACTTCTTTTTCAACAGCAATTGTAATTTCAGCTTTTAGTCCATCAACTTCAACACTAATAATTGTAGTTCCAGCACCTATTGCTTTAACAATACCATCTTTTACAGTCGCAACACTTGGATCACTTGATGACCAAACACAAGTATCGTCTACTAAGAAGACATCTTTAGGAAGTATCTCTAACTTAGTTGTTTCTCCCGCTTTCAAATAAACGGAATCAGCACTTAGGGATATCTTACGATTATCTTTTACTGTGAAGTGAACAGTTACTTTATTTCCCTTGACATATTTTACGCCAATTTCAACATCTGTTTCACCTTCTCTAAGAGCTGTTACGATGCCTTTTTCTACACGTACGATAGATGGGTCAACAACCTTATAAGAAAAGATTGGATCATCATCATTTACGACTTTTACATCTAGCTTATGAGTTTCTCCAACTTCTAGAGAAACATCTTTATTCTCGATACTAAGCTCTGCCGATGTAGTTTGGCAGGCAATAATACCAAGGGTTAGTAGACATGCTACCAATAATAAAAATCCTTTTTTCATTACTTACCTCTTTCTCTTTTTAAATTTGTGAAAGCCTTTTCACAATTTAGATTATATCATACTTATTTTTTTTAATCCCTTTAAATGATTAATTTTTTTCTTTAAACCTTAAATTATTTATTTTATTTAATATAACCTTGGAGGCTTTTATCTTTAAATGTAAAAATGACTTATTTTTTTTGTATTTATGATATGATATATTAAAGAAAAAGGAGTGATATATATGCCTTTACATATTGGAGAAGTAAATAGATTTATTGTAAAAAGAGAAACTGACATTAGCTATACACTTAGTCCTGATGATGATGAATTAACTACTTATGTCTTTTTACATTTTAATCAAGCAACAAGAAAACTTGAGCCAGGAGAAAAGATAAAAGCCTTTCTTTACTATGACCAAAAGAAAAGATTATGTGCAACTATGGAAGATCCTTTAATTACAACTTCTAATTATGGATTTGTAAAGGTGGTAAATGTACTAGAAAATGCGGGAGCATTTGTTAATATAAATATCGCAAAAGACATATTATTATCCAAAGACTTTTTACCAAGCTCAATAAAGGCATGGCCAAAAATAGATGAGGAAGTGCCTTGTATTTTAATTGAAAAACAACATCAGTTGGTCGCAAGAATTATTACTCCTAATGATATTAAAGTTTTACCACCAAAACTTAAAGTAGACCAAACAATCAGTGGAAATGTATCAAAGATTACTCAAGCAGGAATTACTGTTTGTACAAGAGAGTTTCAATTTGTTTTTATTCATAAAAACTATCTTCGTAAAAACTATCACTTGGGTGAGGAAGTTACATGTAAAGTAATTCATATTAATGAGCATGGAGAATACTATGCATCAACAATTGAAAGAAAAGAATATTCAAGACTTAGTGATAGTGATACTATATATAACTATCTAAAACAAATGGGAGGAATTGTCCCTCTTGGTAATGCTTCTTCTCCTGAAGATATAAGTAAGTTTTTTAAAATGAGTAAGAGTGCTTTTAAAAGAGCAGTTGGAGCTCTTTATAAAAAACGTTTAATTAGTATTGAAGATTACAAGATTACTTTAATAGAAAAATAATGTCGGATAAATTATCCGGCATTATTTTCTTTTTTATTTAAATGAAATATTAATTACAGCTTCCGAATTATTGATTGATACAACCTCTAAAACGAAACCGGCATCACTACCATCATACCATTTAGCAGTTGACCAAACATCTTTTGCTTGGAATAAATCACTATTAGATGATGAACCACCATATATATCATCACCTTCAATATCATTATTACCATCAGCTTCTACCAATGAGATTAGGCGATGGTCAGTACTACTATTGTTATATTTATAAACATCCCAAATTGATACACCTTTTGTTGGATCGTTAGGGGTTGCGTCAATATGATAAATACGTATACCACTCTTTGAGAATAAACCACTATAACCAGCTTCCATTTGATTTAATCCATCTGGAGTATAGAAATCAATAATGAAGTATTCTGTAAATAATGAATTGTTAAAGTTTTTAGCAATAATCAAACAATCACCAGTAGAACCAAATGATCTAAGGGTTACGGTTGCATCATCATCACCCATTACAAGTGGGTCTACCCATCCAAGGATTGCTTTAGAGAATGGATTATGATCACCTACATTGTAGTCCATCATATCTCCACCACCAAGGCCACCAGCAGGACCTTTTGAAGCATCTGTATCATAGTAATCATCTAATCCTAGTAAATGACCTGTTTCATGAATAAATGTTTCTAAATTATACTTTAATGTTTTTCCTGATGCTGGAATTTCTGTTAAGAAGTCATAGCCAGCAAGTAGATAGAAATCTGCTTCAACATTATCATATTTTTCAATATCATCTGTAAAGTATTCAGAAGTATATGCCCACCACATACTATTATCATCATTTCTATTTATCTCACAAGTATATACAAGGTATATTGAATCAATATATCCATCTTTGTCACTATCGTATTCGGAATAATCAATATCTTTATCATAATACTTTAGAGCAGCTTGAATAATTTCATAGTCACCTTTGTCTTTAGCATCATAATATGAAGCTTCTTTACCTGTTTGGAATACTGGTAATACTGTACCTTCGATATTTAATTTTCCATATGAACTCTTTTGATAATAACTGCTTAAGCTTTCCCATCCTGTTGTAGATGAATCACCAAAGAAGGCTCTTTCAAGATTATTTACCATATCACTTGGAGCAGGATAATCGGTAAATGAAATAGGAATTACTAATACTTTAGGATTGCCAATTGAAGGAAGCCCGCGATTAACCCCATAAACTTCACCTGTTGCTTCGTCTTTTCCCATATCTTTAATGATATCTTCAAGACGTGTAGTATCTTTAGGGATTGTTGTAGGTTTAGTTGATCCAGTTGTTACCACAATTACAAAGATCGTAGTTAAATCATTATATGTTACTTCTATTTCGTATTCTCCCTCAGTTGTCTTGTAATCAACAGAGTTTAATGTATATTCATCTCTAGATAGTACTTTAGATGTGCCATCAACATCATTAAAGGTTACTACTAAAGATTTGATAGCTTCCTCAAATGAAGTATTTTCTTTTACACGGATTCTTGCAGGAGATGCAACAAGAGTTGCTTCTAAAGTTCCAAGAGTTATAACAGTATTCGCTGTTACCGCAACTTGTGGTTTGTTAAAATAACTAATTACTGCACTACTTACATTGATAACATCACCAACATTTAGGGAAGCAAGTAAATTATAAGTTTCATCACCTAAAGCATTATTTAGATGTTTAGAAACAAATAATGTTGTCGTGTTTGTACCATCAGAAATAGTAAAGCTATTATCAGATGAAGAATTAAATGATTGAGGGACTGCTGTAACCACAAAGTTTTGGAAACTAACATTCATACCTACATATAAGTCTAATTCATCTTTTTTTAGAGTTTCAAGATTTTTTGTGGAAAGTTCACTATCACCAATTATCTCAATACTTGATATTGATTTAATTTCAGCAAGACCTTTATATGTTTCTTTAACACCTGTTACCGTAACAACAGTACCTATAGCAAGGTCATTTAAAGCATCATTGCTGTTTCCACAATATATATATATTCCGCCAGTTTCATCTTGAATATAGAAGTTGTTACCTACTATACCAGATACTGAACCAGTAACAGTTACACTTTCGCCTTCTCTTGCTTCTTTTGCTTTAGCGATAGTTGTTACTGTCTCAAGTGGAGTAGCATTTGGTAAAGTAAATTCAACTTTATTATGATTTGAGAAACTTACTTCATATGATACACTTTGAGTTGATGATGCGACAGTTACAAATAGTTTATATAATTTACCTTCAAATAATTCAATTGCTAAATTAGTATATTCTTTATCCATAGTGCAGAATATATCATTAGCAACTTCTGATGTTTGTTTAGAATCCTTTAGAATGTATTGACCATTTTTGAACATGAATTTAGAAGTATCAATACTTGATAAATCAATTAAATCCAAGTAAGCAATATATGAACTAAAGAATTGATTTGATTCATCAATACTATAATATGTGCCATCTTCATATAATCCATAATAATAGTATACATCATTAACATATGCTAAATATTCATAATTGATTGATGAATCTTCATATTGAAAAATTGCTTTATAGCTATTTTTGTAGAATTCATAACTATAAGAAGCACGAGTAAGTCCATCAATAACGTATGAAACATTATAAGCAAAACTTTCTAAATCATTAAGAGCATCTTCTAGTTCTTTAACTGAAGGAGTTGGAACATCATTTTTCATTTTCGCATACAAACTAATATCTCCAGTTTGGTCTACTTCAATTTGAACAATAGGGTTTCCTTCAAAAGTTTCACTTAAATACCATCCTTCAAAATTATCATTATCAAGTGGGTTAAGTTTAGTAACTTTTCCTTCTTCATAACTTGATGGTGTATGTTCAATTACTTCACCATCTACATAATAAGTTATATTATATTTAGTAGTAGTACCTATTAATTGACATGAGGTAATTAATACTAAAGATAATATTAAAAATAATAGACTAAATATTCTTTTTTTCATGTTTTTCCTTTCTAACAGCCACAATCTTCAATTCCTGTTATAATGGGGATTATGTTGTGGTTATATTCATTTAATGTTTTATATCCTTCTGCGTAAATATGAATATTTTTATATCCACTAGATTTTAGTTTTACCGCTTCTGATAGAACGTTTGTTCCATTTTGATCAATCAAAAAGATTGTTGTTCTTTTATCAACATTTTGACGAATCCAACTTTGAAAAGCTGTACTACATCTTTGTAAGTATGTAGTTTCATCTTCTGTACTTTTTCTTTTTAAGTTATAGTTATAACTTATAAATCCTTTTAAGTGACCAGAAGCATATGCTGTTTCTAAATCTCTTAAATCGATTCCAATAAAATCTTGTTTTTCATCACTCAGATATTCATAATATGCATTCAAATAATCTACTGCCTTTTCATTATGATATATATATGTCTTCTTACATCCAGTAATTGATAATATATATATTATTACTAAAAGGAGACAACTAATCTTCTTTACATATTTCATTTTTAATTTCCTCAATCATTGCTAAGTCTTCAGGGGTTAGCGTTGCTTTTTCTAATAAATCAGGTCTTACAAGTAAGGTTTTCTTAAGGGCTTCATATCGTTGCCATTTTTTTATTTTCGCATGATGACCTGATAAAAGGATTTCGGGGACACTATGTCCATCATATTCCTGTGGTCTTGTATATTGAGGATATTCTAACAAATCATCATTGAAAGATTCTGTACTTATCGAGTCCTCACTGATTACACCTGGTATTAAGCGACTCACAGAATCGACGATCACAAGAGCAGGAACTTCACCACCTGTTAAGACATAATCACCAATAGATATTTCTTCATCAACATAGTTAAGAACTCTTGCATCAATACCTTCATAATGGCCACATATAATTATTAAATGTTCTTTTTTAGAAAGTTCAAGGGCTTTCTTTTGATTAAATTGAGTACCACTAGGTGATGTTAAAATAACATATGCTTTTTCATAATCTTTGATATGGGTAAGAGCTCGATGAATGGGATCAACACGAATTAACATTCCCGCTCCTCCACTATATGAATAATCATCAACAGTATTATGTTTATTACCTGAGTATTCACGAAAATCAATGGTATTGCATTCAATTATATTATTGTTAATTGCTCTTTTTAAAATTGAACTATTAAAATAATTAGTAAACATTTCGGGAAATAATGTTAAAATATCAAACTTCATGATCTTAAACCTTCAATTTCTTCAATTATAATTTTCTCATCATCTATTGATTTTACAAAAGCATCAACAAAAGGAACTAAAAAACTATTATTGTTTGTCTTGTCAGTTATCTCTAGTAAGTAACCACTAGGAATATCTATTACATCTGTTACAGTTCCTAGTATTTCATTATTTGTATTTAATACTTGTAATCCTACTAGATCATCAACATAATACTCATTTTCTTTCATTGGTGGAACATCATTTGTTGAAGCAAATACATCCATTCCTACTTTATCTAATACATCATTAATGTTTAGTAAATTATTAATTGTTATTAAAACATTACCCTTATGAATTCTAAAAGAAGTTACTTCATATTCTTTTGAATCTTGGAAATAAATTTTTGCACCTACCCTAAAGCGATATTCTATAAAATCACTTTCACTATTTATTTTAAGTTCACCTTTAATACCAAAGGTTCCAACAACATGACCAATTAATATCAAATTATTCTTCATTTGTTTTTTCTTCCTTCTTGTTTGTTTTTTTGTTTTTAAATGTACCTAAAATAAATATAGAATTAAAGATGGCAATTAATGATACACCAACATCTGAGAATATTGCAAGCCATAGTGGAAGTGGAAAAGCAGGATTAATTGCTGAAATCATTACTAATACTTTTATAGATAATGAAATAACAATGTTTTGAATTACCTTTCTTCGTGTTACCTTTGCTATCTTTAGTAAATCTGGTAATTTACTTAAATCATCACTCATAATAACAACATCAGATACAGCAATTGTAGCATCACTACCAACCTTACCCATAGCAATTCCAACATCGCTTGCGGCAATAGCAGGGGCATCATTGATTCCATCACCGATAAATACTGTACAACCAATAGTTGCAGATTCACGGATTTCTTCTAGTTTTTTCACCTTTTCATCAGGTAATAATTCAGAGTATACTTTATCAACACCAATTTGACTAGCTGTTTCTTCAGCAATTCCTCGCATATCACCTGTTAAAATATATGTATTTTTAACACCTTGATTATGTAACTCTTGGATTGCTCCCTTTGCTTCTTCACGTATTGAATCACCTATTACTACATATCCAAGATATGATTTCTCTTTTACTACATATATAATTAAACCTGTTTCTTCAACTGTAGGTACTTCATATTTTAGAACATTCATTAATTTTAAATTACCAACTGTATACTTAATACCATTAACTAAAGCTTTAGCACCACCTGATAAGGTAGTAAAATCACTGATAATTTCTGAGAATACATTTTCTCTTCCATAGTCATCTACGATTGACATCCCAATAGGATGGTTTGAATAAAATTCAACATAAATTAGATTTTTTAAAATTGTGTCTTCCCTGATATCTGATGATGCAGGAACAATCTTTTGAATTTTAAATTCACCTTTTGTTAGAGTTCCAGTTTTATCAAAAACAATATTTTCTACTTTATTTAAAGTTTCAAGATAGTTGCTTCCTTTCACAAGAATACCTCTTTTAGAAGCAATACCTATTCCCATAAAGAAACATAGGGGAATTGATATAACTAAGGCACAAGGACAAGAGATAACTAAAAATACCATTGAGCGATAAACCCACTCTTGAATTTTTTCCAAGTAATTAACCGATACACTTGGCATTATATAGTTAGTTTCTATGAAATAACCACATACACCAATAATGATTGCTAGAACCAAGATTATTGGAGTATAATATCTTGAAAATTTAGTTATAAAGTTTTCAGCTTTTGCTTTTGAGGCAGAAGCGTTTTCTACCATATCAAGAATTTTAGTTATCATTGATTCTGAATATGGGCGAATTACTTTAATTTCAATTACATCACCCATGTTTACTGTACCAGCCATTATTACTTCGCCTTTGTCGATTTCTCTAACTAATGATTCTCCAGTTAAATTTTTAGTATCTAGCATTGCTTTATGATTTAAAAGAATACCATCTAGAGGAATCATCTCACCTTTGTTAACAACGATAATATCATCTGGTAAGACACTTTCTACTTCAATTTCGATTACTTCATCTTCTTTTTTGATTTTAGCATTTTTAATATCTATCTTAAGTAATTCTTCAATAGATTTTCGGCATTTATTTACTGCTCGATGTTGAAGGTACTCGCCAAGTTGGAATAACGCAAGTACCATTACGGCTTCGGAAAAATGGTTAGTTGCTATTGCACCAATACTCGCAATTGTCATTAATGAATTTTCATCAAAGAATCGACCATGACGAAGATTCTTTAAGAAACGTATGATAATAGGATATCCAATAAGTAGGTAGGTTATTATCAACAGAATCATATGAGCTGTTAAATATGGACTACCAGTATTAAATGCTTCTTCATGTTCAAATATTCTATGCCAATTTGCTGGTCTAAATTCGATTAAACATAAATATGAGAAGATATATGATATGGCTCCAAATATAATTGTTAAATCACGAAAATATTTTTTTGGTTTTTCTTCTTCTTTTAATTCTTCAACTTTTTTTACTTTTTCTGTTACTTCGATTCTTTCATCCACCTTATGAGCTATTTTAGTTACAAGGTCAATGATATTATTCATTTGTTCTTTATTAGAACTTTCAATAATAAAGCGAAAACTTGTATAATCAACTAATAGTTTTTCATAATCAAGTTCTCTTTTAGCAATTGTTTCTATTTTTGTTGCACAATGTGCACAATCAAGGCCATTCAAATACAAGACTCTACGATACACTTCTTTTGCGATAATCTCTTCGATTGTTGCTTTTTTCTCATATGCTAAAATGGCATTTGTTATTTGTGTTTTTACCTTCTCAAGTCTTGCTTGAGCTTTTCTTTCATTTCGGTCAACACTTACTTCGATGCGTAAAGTATTCTTTTCTTTATTGATTGTAGCCGATTTTATCCCCTTTATTTTTTTTATTTCATTAAGTATTCTTTTATAATTGTTACTTTCAATCTTAGAAAGTTGAAAATTCTTAATTATCTCAGGCATTTTATTCACCATTTGACATGTGTACTAAACCAGATTCAATGATGTTTTTAACATGTTCATCTACTAAACTATAATACACAAGTTTACCTTTCTTTTCACTTTTTAATATTCCTGAAGTTTTCAGTAGGCGTAAATGATGAGAAATTGCTGGTTGACTCATTTTCAAGTATTCTGTTATTTCTGTAACATTCGCCGTATGTTCTATTAAATATACAACTATTGATAAACGAACAGGATCCCCTAAAATTGCTAATGTATTTGCTAATCGATCTACTTTTTGATAGTTCAATATCTGCATTCTTTCACCTTTCTTTCATTCTCATATAAGCACATGTTTATATATGCTAAATAATTATACCAAATTTAAGGCTATAATGCAATTGAAAGAACTTTAAATACGCCAAAATTAACTATAATTTTTATTTTATTAAATAATAATAAAAAACTGATATTACTATAAAATAATATCAGTTTAAAATTTTTATTTGTTTTCTTTATTATGAAGGGTAACTTGAGCTTTTGTTTCATACTTACTATCAACAAGAATGATTTCAGAATCACCATCTACCACAATTTGACCTGATAGTGGATTTTTAATAGAAATCATATTTCCTAATATGTGAGCATCAACTTCACTATACTCAAAGCTTAAGTCAGCATCTTCCATATAACAATCAATTAACTTTAGGCCCTTACAATAACAAAGAGGTTGTGTTCCTTTAATCTTACAATTAATTAAGGTTAGGTTTTCACTATACCACCCAAGGTATTCTCCAATTATTGTTGAATTTTTTACGGTTGTGTTTTTAGCATGCCAAAAAGCATCTTTAGTATCAAGAATTGAATTATCAATTATTAAGTTTTCAACATATTGAAAAGAATATTTTCCTGAAAATTTACAATTATTTAGTCTTACATTATGAGATTCAAAGAAAGCATATTCACTGACAATACTTGAATCATTTAAATTTATATTATTACTACGCCATGAAAACTCAGGAGAAACAATATCACAATTATTAATGATAAAATCTTGACATTCACGAATGGCTTTAATACCATGTAGTTTTGAGTTATCAATGGTAGTATTAACCGTATACCATAAAGCTGCTCGACAATTTGGAGTCATTTCAACATCATTCAAATATAAATTATGAACATGCCAAAATGGATAACGTAAATCCATGTAAGTAGATTCAACATCAACGTTTGTAGATTCCTTTAATGCTGATTCGCCATCTTCTTCTCCTTCAAAACGACAATTAATTAATTTAACATCTGATTCATTATATAAAGCTCTTTCACTAGAAAAAGTTTTATCAATTATTTTCTTCATATTAAACCTCCTAATTTTTTAGATGAAAAAAGTTAGAATGCATAGGGTAGACCTATAAATTCTAACTATTCAAGTCCTGTAAATTCAATTGTTACAGATTGATCATTGCGGGTTGCAGCGGCATGAGCTAAAGTTCTTATTGCACTTGCTACTCGTCCATGTTTTCCTATTACTCTTCCAAGATCAATTGGATCAACTAATACTTCAACAGAAATCTCCCTATCATTAATAGTTTCCACTTTAACAATAACTTTTTCTGGGCGACTAACAAGTGGCTTAACTAATTCTTTAACTAAATTTTCATAATTAATTTCAGCCATTGTTTATCACCTATTTTGAAGTAGTGTTTTTATTTGTAAATTTTGCAATGATTCCTTGTTTTGATAATAATGACTTAACTGTATCTGTTGGTTTTGCACCTTTTTCTAACCATGATAATACTTTTTCTTCGTCAATTTTAACAGTTGCAGGATTTGTTAGAGGGTTATAAGTTCCTACGATTTCGATGAAACGACCATCACGAGGATTACGTGAATCAGTTACAACGATACGATAAAAAGGACTTTTCTTAGAACCAAATCTTTGAGATCTTAATTTTACAGACATAATAATTCCTCCTATTTGTAATTATTTCTTAAGTATTATATCATAATATTAAATAGGTGTCAAGTATATTGCCTTGACACTAACTATTTAAATATTTTATAATTCCGTTTATGAAGTCTACTTGTTTTCTTAAGTTATCAATTTTATCGTAAGTTGTTAACTTTAAATTTACTTTTACTTCTTTTTCAAAATCCTCATATGCATTAGGATGATCGTTTAAGATAACATACCATTTAGGATGGTATCTTAAATATGTTAAATATAAATCATTTTGATAAAGTTTGCTTAAAATTTCTTGTGTCATGATTAATCCCACCAACTATTATAATTTGCATTATAGAGGCTACTTACGTTTTTACCACCAAAACTTTGAGTTATTTGGAGAACTTTTTGTACTGTATTAAGCGTCTTACTTATTGAATCAGGATTAATCTTTTTTATATATCCCCAGATATTCTTTAAGTTTGCTTGACCTAATAAATCTTCAAGTTTTTTAGGTTGTTCTGTTGTTTCTACTTTTTCATATTTTTTCCAAGAGTCATCATTTTCTCCTAGGATTACCCAGTTTTCATAAATTTGTTGCCACGTCGCAGTTCCTTTTTTTACTTCATCTCTTACAAGAGGATGTTTTGATACAAACTCACGAAATTCATCCATTCTACTTGCCATTCTTTCACCCCTACTATAAGTTATTACAAATATCTAATTTTGGTGACAAAAAACTATATTAATTCATAATATAAGGTGAAAGGAGGATTACTATGTTTTTCAAAAAGAAAGAGGAACGATACAATAACCCTATGCCAAATCCTTATGGTCCTATGAATAATGGAGTACCGGGATATATGTATGGTTATCAAGAAGTTGCCCCAAACAACTATGATCTAAGTCGTTTACAATCAGAGATTAACGAATTAAAACGCTTAAACAATGAAATGTTAAAGCGTGTAAGTAGATTAGAAAACTATTTAGGTATAAGAGGAAATGATAATACTACTTATTAGTATTTTCCCCCACAAGATGTAATTATTTGATAAATTGAAATGCCAGATACTTTTTCAAAATTCTTATCATATTTTTTTTGTAAAGCTATATTGTTAATAATATTACGGTATTCCTTATAAGCATTTAATAATTCATCTTTTTTAATATTTTGATGTTTTGTTCTTTCCATTAAAGAATAGAAATTAAATATTTTAACTATTTCTTCTGTTGTAAATAACTCATAATCTATTTGTAATGCCATTTCGGCTTCGTGTCTTTGCTTCATATTAATCACCCAATACATTTTACCATATTCATTTAATTTAATAAATTAATTTGTATTTATAATTTTGGGTAAAGGCATAGACAAAAAAATAAAATGCACATATTATATAGTAATTAAAGGAGGGGAGTTTATGTATCAACCTAATTATGGATTTAATTGTTGTCAACCAGTTAATACTGGCTGTTGTAACACTGGCTGTGGCACAGGAGGATATGGATATGCTTTAATTCTTGTATTATTCATTCTTCTTGTTATCATTGGTACTGCTCGTTGGTAAAAAAGGTAAAGACTGCTGTTTATCAGCAGTTTTCTTTTTTCTTGATTATTATTGTATTTTTTAGTATAATATATATATAATGAGGTGATAGAATGCTCACAATGAAAGACATCATAAAAGAAGGAAATCCGATTTTAAAAGTTAAATCTGTTGATGTAGTACTTCCTTTAAGTGAGGAAGATGAGAATACCCTTAAATCAATGATTGAATATATATTTAATTCGATAAACCCTGAAATCGCTGAAAAATATAAACTACGTCCTGCGGTTGGAATTGCGGCTCCTCAAGTTGGTAAAAATATTAAGATGCTTGTTATGTATTGTACTGATGAATATGGCAACGAGCATTATTATCCAATGGTGAATCCCCGAATTATAAGTTATTCTGAAGAACTAACTTATCTTGATTGTGGAGAAGGATGCCTATCTGTTAATCGTGAAACTCATGGATATGTTCATAGACCTCGTCGTGTTTCTTTAGAAACCTATCTTTACGATAATGGAGAATTAAAGAAAGTATCACTTCGTCTTAAAGGTTATCCTGCGGTAGTATTTCAACATGAATATGATCATTTAAATGGTATCTTATTTGTTGATAGAATTAATAAAAAAGAACCATTTAAGGTTCCTGAAAATTCACGTCCTATTGTTTTTAAAAATGAAGAATAAAAATGAATTGGTTTATCAATTCATTTTTTCTTTTAAGATATATTCTTTAATATTTTTCATTAAGCCTTCATCACTAATATCGTATCCAACAATTTTAGCAGCATTTTTTGCTTTGGTTGTGCCATTACCCATACAAATTGAAGTACCGACTCTTGTGAACATTACAACATCATTATCTGAATCACCGATTGCGAAAGTATTTTCTAATTTATAATTCATTAATTTAATTACTCTTGTTACGCCTTCACCTTTTGTATGATTTTTTTCAAGAACATCGGCTCCATAGTTTCCCCAATTGATAATTTCAAGTTCAGGAAAATCTTGACGAATCTTTTCATTTTCCTCATTTGAAACAAAAAGCCATAATTGAGAAACACTTATTGTAGAAAGAATCTCTGTACTTTGTAGTGGCTCAATTTCTACTTTAATGTATTCCTCAAAGTTGGTTTTAATTTCTTGGTTTAATTGATTATAATACAAATGATCTTCACATATGAGAACAATTGGATAACTTCTTTCATTACAGTAATTAACAAATCTTTCAAGTATCTTTGTTGCTATCTTACCTTGATATATCTTCTTATCATCAATGTAGATTTCCTCTCCATTTGTCAATACAAAGCCTTTAAAGTTATTAAAGTATTTTTTTACACTTCCGATTGTACTAAGTGATCTACCACTCGCAATATATAAATCATATTTAGGATTATTGGCGAGTTCTTTTAATATTTCAATAGTAGTTGGACGAAAGTCTTTAATGGAACTATCATATAGAGTTCCATCAATATCTATAAAAATTGCTTTTTTATTATTTAACATATCCTTACCTCTTGTAACGATTATACATTATTTTTACTATTTCCGACATTAATGTACTTATAAAAATGTTTTCAATATATTTTTTAAGTTTTTTACTGTGAAAATATTGAATTTTTTGATATAATATAATGGATTGAAAAATAAAAGAAAGGAGGAAACTAATGGAAAAAGAGAACAAAAAAAGAAAAGAACAAAATAGACTAGAGTATAAAGTATATTCTCTAGGCGGCCTTGGTGTTGTTGGTATGAATATGTATGTTATTGAAAGTAATACAGAAATACTAATTATGGATGCTGGTATTCTTTTCGCTGATGATGAACAAAAAGGTGTTAATTACGTAATTCCTGACTTCACACATTTAATCAACAACCAAAACAAAATAGTTGGCCTATTTATTACCCATGGCCATGAAGATCATATTGGAGCATTACCATTTTTACTTAAGAAAGTAAATATCCCTGCCATTTATGCAAGTGGTATTGCGATTGGACTTATCCAAAACAAAATGCAAGAGTTCCCTGATATAACTTATAATCTTCAACCATTTTACGATAACTCTGAATTTACATTTAAAACTTTAAAAGTAAGTTTCTTTAGAACTAATCATAGTATTCCTGATTCTTATGGTATTGCTTGTAAAACTCCTTATGGGTATATCGTTAATACTGGTGACTTTAAATTTGATTTTAGTCCAATTGGTGAAAAATGTGATTACTACAAGATGACTAAACTTGGTAAAGAAGGTGTACTTTGTTTACTAGCTGATAGTACAAATGCTGATATATCTCAATTTTCAGCAAGCGAAAGAAAGATTGGGGAAAACTTAAACAATCTTTTTAATCAAATTGAAGGAAGAATTATCGTTGCAACTTTCGCATCTAATGTTTATCGTGTACAACAAATATTACAAGCAAGTATTAATTCTAATCGTGATATTATTGTATTTGGACATAGTATGGAAAAAACAATTGAGGTTGCTTCAAGATTAAAGTATATTACAATACCAAAATCTAGAATTCACTTTGGACGTGATTTAGGTAAACTTGACTCTAAAAAAGTTACTATATTATGTACAGGATCACAAGGTGAACCTCTTGCGGCACTATCGAAGATTGCTAAAGGAACTCATAAACAAATTAAATTATTACCTGATGACACCATTATTTTTTCAAGTAAACCAATCCCTGGAAATGAACAATTTATAAATCGTAACATTAATATGTTAGTTCATGCTGGTGCCCATGTAATTAAGAATAGTCCTTTAACTGATACACATACTACAGGACATGCTTCCCAAAACGAGATTCGTTTAATGCTTTCATTTATGCAACCAAGATATTTTATGCCTGCTCATGGTGAATACTCTATGCTTAAGCATCATGCTAATATAGCTATATCTATGGGAATGCCTAAAGAAAATTGTTTTGTATTAGACCCAGGGGATTCATTGTGCTTTAATGGTAAAGGAGCAAGAGTTATTAAAAATGATATTGTTGCTTCTGATGTTTACCTAGATTCTTCTTTAAGTGATGTTGATAGTAATATTATCAAAGAAAGAATTAAGATGAGTGATGGAGGTCTTGTTAGTATTACCTTTAGTTTAAATAAAGATAAGAAAATGATTTATCCAACTCAAGTTGTAACTAGAGGTTTTATGGTACCTAATTTATCTCAAGAATTTTGTGAATTCTTAAAGCAAAAAGCTAATGAAGTTTTAGCAAATGCTTTAAGACAATATAAAAACATCAATGTTAAATATATTGAACGTCAAGTTGGTATTGTTTTAAGTCAAGACATATATCATAAGACTGAAAGAAAGCCATTAATTGTAACTACTGTTAATATTATAAATAAATAGAAGCAATGAAAAACCATTGCTTCTATTTTTATTCATCTAGATCGTCAGTATCTTCAAATTTTTCCATGCCCTTTTTAATTTTAATCTTAGCCTTTTTATTTTCCTTAAATAATGAGAAAATGACAGCCGCCATAATCATTGTAACAAGAGCGTAGATAAATAGTATTTTGTAGTGTCCTTGTACGGTAATTAAAATACCAACAACAATTGGTGTAATACTTTGAGCTACCATTGAGAATGTATAGTATAATCCTGTGTATTTTCCAACATTATCTTTATTTGATACTTCAACTAACATTGGATAACTATTAGCATTAATTAAAGCCCAACCAATACCACAAATGATTATCGCAATAATGAAGATAATTGGATTGTACCAATTAAGTACTCCTTCTAAGACGATTATTAAGAAACCTAGTATTAGAGATCCTAGTCCTAAAAGAACCGTTTTTTTACGACCTATTTTTGCAGGTAGATTGATTGTAAATAAGAAAGTTAAGATTGAAGATAGTGGAAGTCCCGCCATTACAATTGTACCTACAAATGATTCTTCGCCAAAAGTTTTTTTACAGAAAACACTATAGAATGATTCAACAGCATTAAAACTTATAAACCAGAATAAAACTGAGAAAAGTAATATTAAGGTGTTAATTTTATCTTGTTTTGAAAGTGTACGTTTTTCATTTGAAGAAGTATCTTCTTTTGTAAAACTTTCACTTAGCTTTTCTCCTTCTTCCATTTCTTCTTCCATTTCTTTTACTAATTTAGGTTCATTAATCTTTAGAATTAAGATTACAACCGCAAGAATCATAAAGAATGATGCAATTAAAAAGCCAGCAATACCTTGTGATGATAAATCTTTAAAGAAGATTTTAATAATCATTGCAATTAAACCACCAATTACTGCACCGATATAACCTACTAAATTAATGATACCATTAGCTTGTGAACGTAGAGGTTTAGGGGTTACATCTGGCATTAATGCAACCGCAGGATTACGATATGCATTCATTATCAATAGTATTACTAACATCATTATTATTACTGCTGTTAATGAACTATAGCTATATGCAACCGCAACAAAAGGAAAAGCAATTGCTGATAATACCATACCAATTACCATATAAGGCATACGACGGCCCCATTTTGATTTTGTTTTATCTGATAGTGCTCCAAATAGAGGAAGCATGACTACAGCAAACATATTATCTGCTGCCATTATTATACCGATTAAATAAGTCTTATCTTTTCCAAGTAAATCTTCTAAGAATAATGGGCAATAATAATTATACATTTGCCATAACATTAAGATTGCGAAGAAGGCAAAACCCATATAAAAGGTTCTTTTATAATTCAGTTTTAGTTGTTTTTTCTCCATTGTATTTTACCTCATTTCAATTTCGATACATCTATTTTAACACATAATTAGAAAAAAACCAACAATATGAATAAAAGAAAAGGTATTTATAAGATTATTTCTTCATAAATACCTTTATTATTTATTATTTTTGATTTCTCCTAAAAATAAATGAAACACTTCTGATGTAGCAACAGCATCATTTAAAGAATCATGATCTTGTACAATAGGAGCTTGCTTGCCAAATAAACCATATGCATTAAATAGGCCAATATCTGATTTAATACTATAATAATTTTTAATTATTTGCATTAAATTGATTACTTGCTTTTTTTCTAGTATTTTTGGCTTGTGATGCATTTCACATGAAAGATCAATTACATATATATCATTTCTTCCCCACACATAAACAATTGGTTGATATATGGTTAAAATATCTTGAAATGTTTTATAAAATTGATTATATGTTTGGGCATATTTAAAATCTTTTTTTGTCAAATTAAGGAAGTCATAGGTTCTATCTGTAATATCATTCTTATTAAATGGTAAAACATTACTATGTTCAGTTAATACAACATTTCCTTCACTATCTTCTAGATAAATACCATATTGAATTATTTCAGGCTTAAATCCAGCCCCATGAACATATGAATAACTTGGCATTGTAAACTCTAGGTCAAGAAACATTCGATATGCATCTTTTGATAGAAGTTTGTTTACTCCTTTTTTTATCATATCAATATCAAAATACGTAATGAAACCTCTAGATGTAGGACGCATTAATTTCGTAAAACTTACTACTTCTCTTGCCATACATTTATCTTTTTTTACCTTTTCATTTTTACAAATGAAATGTACATAAAGACCTTCATGAAGATATGGTTTAAATCTTTTATATTGGCTTCTTCCAAAATAGAAAAATTCAATGCGATTTTTAACTTTTACTTCAAATATACGTTCATCTAGATTAATTGATCTTATTTTCCCCCATACTGTTTGCAAGCTAATCGCCTACTTTCTATTTTATTTTTAGTTCGTTCATTTTTATTAATTCAAGAATTGCTTGGCTTCTTCCTTTTACACCAAGTTTTTGAATCACATTTGATATATGATTTCTAACAGTTTTACTACTAATATGAAATTTATCAGCTATTAATTCTGTATCATAGTTTTGGACAAGCAATTCAAAAATTTCTCTTTCTCGGGTTGTTAAAAAATTTTTTCTTGACATCTTCTTCCCCACACTTTCATTTTTATATTATGCAGGGTAGTTATGATTTGTCACGATTCTTAACAACATCTAGTATCTTTAATGCAAGTTTTTCTGGAAAACCTAAAGCTTTTAGTTTTTCAACACTTGTATTTTCAAGTTCAGTTAAATTTTCAAATTCTTTCATTAGTAATAATTTTCTTGATTTTCCGATTCCTTCAATATTATCAAAAATGGATGTAAAAGCATTTTTGGTATGTGTTTGTTTGAAAAATGTTATCGCAAAACGGTGAACTTCATCTTGCATTGCTGTAAGAATTAAGAATAAATTACTTGTTTTATCAAGATGTATTTCTTCAAAATTACTCATCACTATTGAGTCTGTACGGTGATTATCATCTTTTGCAAGACCAATTAGAGGTATTTCAAGATTTAATTTTTGTAACATTTCCTTTGCGGCTTTTACTTGAGGTTTACCACCATCAACAATAATTAGGTTAGGCATTCTTCCATTTTCTTTTTGTAATCTACTATATCTTCTAAAGATTACTTCTTGCATAGTATGGAAATCATCTGCCCCATTAACCGTTTTTACTTTATATTTTCGGTAATCTTTTGGTGATGGTGAACCATTGATATATGTAACCATAGCAGAAACAGGACTTGCTCCAGAGATGTTAGAGTTATCAAAGATTTCTATTACTTCTGGATATGGAATATTTAGTATAGTTCCTAATTCTTCTATTGGTTTGGTTGTTTTGCTGATTTTAATTAAACGCATTTTTTGAAGGTTTTCCAAATTGTTTTGAGCATTTTCACAACCAAGTTTAACTAATTGCTTTTTTATTCCTTTTATCGGAACAACAATATTTATTTCTAATAGTTCATTAAGTATTTCATATCCTTCAATATATGGTATCAACAATTCACTAGGTTTTAACTCTCTTCTAGCATCATAAAATTCATATAGATACTCGCATAAAATATCATCTAAATTGTCAATGATATCAAATACCTCACCCGTACGTTCAATGATTTTTCCAGAACGCATATGAAGAATTTGAACACATACAAGTCCATCATGAACATAATAACCAAAGACATCACGATCTTTTCCATCAGTTATGGTCATCTTTTGTGGTGTTAGAAGTTCACTTATACTATTTATGATATTACGATATTCAATAGCTTCTTCAAACATTAAGTTTTCTGCACAATAATTCATTTTTTCATTAAGTTCTTTTAGAAGAGTTTGATTACTTCCTGATAAAACTTCTTGAACACTTGATATATACTTTGTATAATCACTTTTAGTAATCGTGTTAACACAAGGTGCAAGGCATTGATGCATATCATAGTATAAACAACTTTTCTTAGGAATGTGGTTGCATTTTCTAAAAGGATATATTTTGTTTAAAACTTCAACTGTTTCTCTACATGCCTTAACATTAGGAAAAGGTCCATATATTTTTAATGGACGCATTTTTCCTTTTAACTTTACTTCTCGTGTTAATAATAAACGAGGATTAGTTTCATTTGTTAAGACAATATATGGATATGTTTTATCATCCATTAGCATAATGTTATACTTTGGACGATATTCCTTTATAAAGTTTAGTTCAAGGAGAAAGGCTTCTTTTTCTGAGCTTGTAATGATATATTCAAAATCATATACATTTTGAACCATTTTGGTCGTTTTAGAATCATGTGAACCAGTAAAATAGCTCTTTAATCTATTTTGTAATATTTTAGCTTTTCCTACATATATTATGGTTCCAGATTCATCTTTCATTTGATAGCAACCTGGTTTTTTAGGAACAAGTGATAGCTTTAACTTAATACGTTCTTTTACTTCACTTTGTAACATATCATTTCTCCTATTTAATTTAATTTATTTTTTTAAGCTTTCAAGTATCGCATCAATTTTATTACCATAAGCTAAAGACTCATCATATTTAAATCTTAGTTCTGGTGTTTTTCTTAAATCAAGACGATGAGCAAGTTCACTTCTTAAAAATCCTGTCGCATTGATTAATTGATTTGTTGTAGCGGCTTGCTCTGATTCACTACCAAGAACAGTATACCAAATAGTAGCTAATGATAAATCTTTTGTTACCGTTACTTTAGTTACTGATACATACTTTAATAATTCTGATTTAGCTTCTGTCATTAAGATTACAGCTAATTCTTTTTCAATCATTTTTTCAATTCTGTCAATACGGTATCCCATACTATTCCCTCTCTTTTTCTTCCATTACAAAACATTCAAGTATATCGCCAACTTTAATGTCATTAAAGTTTTCAATAGTTATACCACATTCATAGCCGGCTTTTACTTCTTTAACATCATCTTTAAAACGTTTTAGTGAGCCGATTTTTCCAGTGTATACAACTATACTATCACGAACTACACGTACACCGCCATTTCTTACAAAACTTCCGCTTAGTACATAACATCCAGCAATAGTACCAACTTTACTAACTTTAAATGTTTCTCTAACTTCGGCTTGTCCAGATTCTTTTTCTTCATAAACTGGATCTAACATACCTTTAACAGCATTTTCAATATCTTCTTGAAGTTTGTAGATAATATTGTATAATCTGATTTCAACACCCTTTTCTTTTGCGAGATCAGTGATTTGAGCAAGTGGACGAATATTGAAACCAATTATAATAGCATTTGATGCAATCGCAAGACTAATATCATTATCAGTAATACCACCAACACGGGCACCTACAATATTGATTCTAGTTCCTTCAATTTTGATTTTGTCTAAAAGCCCTTTAATTGCTTCTATGGAACCTTGAACATCACACTTAATTATTAAGTTTAGTGTTTTGATTGAACCATCATCTTCACCTTTGAAGATATCAGTTAATGATGCGGCTTTTGCACCATTCTTTTCTTGACTAAACTTATTGAATGCACGAGTTTCAGCAATAGTTTTTGCTTTTCTTTCATCGTTGATTACAACAAACTTTTCACCAGCAAAAGGAACTTCCATGATGCCTGTGATTTCAACTGGTTTTGATGGACCAGCAGATTTAATAGGTTGACCTAGTTCATTTTGCATAGCACGAATTTTACCATAAGTATTACCTACTACTACAATATCGCCAATTTTTATTGTACCATTTTGTACAAGTAGAGTTGCAACTGGACCTTTACCTTTATCTAGTTTTGCTTCAATAACAGTACCTGTACCAAGTCTATTTGGATTAGCTTTATAATCTTTCATTTCACTAACTAAGATTATCATTTCAAGAAGTTCATCTACACCCTTACCTGTTAGTGCAGAGATTGGAACAAAGATTGTATCTCCACCCCATTCTTCAGCAAGAAGACCATATTCAGTTAATTCTTGTTTAATACGATCAGGGTTAACACCAGGTTTATCCATCTTGTTGATAGCAACAATAATTGGTACATTAGCAGCTTGAGCATGTTCAATTGCTTCTTTGGTTTGTGGCATTACACCATCGTCAGCCGCAACAACTAATACTACTATATCAGTGATTTGAGCACCTCTTGCACGCATTTCAGTAAATGCAGCATGTCCTGGAGTATCTATGAAGGTAATTAATTTACCATTTTTTTCAACTTGGTAAGCACCAATGTGTTGAGTAATTCCACCCGCTTCCCCACTTACAACATGACTACTACGGATAGTATCAAGTAATGTAGTTTTACCATGGTCAACATGGCCCATGATTGTAACGATTGCTGGACGTGACACTAAATCTTTTTCATCATCGTCATCAAATGTCATTTCATCGAATCTAGTTAAGTCAGTTATTTGTTTGTCTTTTAATTCATAGTTATATTCCATGGCAACAAGTTCTGCTGTATCTCTGTCTAAGCTTTGTGTAGCATTAGCTAGAATACCCATTGAAACAAATAATTTCTTTACTAGTTCTGTAACACTTAAATGCATTGCTTCCGCAATTTCCATTACCGTCATTCCATTTTCATAGTATAAAACATTATCTTCTTTATCTTCTTTGGTTGGAATATTACTTGTTCGTCTTTCTTTATTTTTTGATTGTTTATTTTTGTTGTTATTTTTCTTCTTAGAATGTGGAGTTTGATTTTCTTCACCTTGAGTTTGTCTACGTCCACGTCCTTTGTTTTCGCGAGTAATATTATACTCATCATCTTCTAAGAATTCTTGGTATTTTTCAAGAGTTTCTTCATCTACTCGTGGTTGAATAATTTCTTCAACAATTGGTTTTTTAACAACATGAGGAGTTTCCACTGGTTTTTTAGGTATCTCTGTTGCTGGTTTAGGAGTTACACGAGGTTTTGGTTTTGAGTCTGGTGTTGGCTTTTGTGCAGGTTTATTTTTAGTTTCTGCAGCTTTAGGAGTTGATTTTGGTTTTGGCTTTTCTTCGACTGTTGGTTTTTGTGCAACATGAGGTGCTTCAACTGGTTTTGGTTTTGGTGCTGCCTTCTTAAATGGATAAGGAACATTGTATCTTTTTGCTAGTTTCTTTTCAACATCCTTATCAATCATTGTTTCTTCTTTTAATGATACATCAACACCAACATTAGGTAGAATTTTTAAAAGTTCCGCTGGGGATACCTTAAATATTTCTGCTAACTCTTTAACTTTCATTTGCTTTACCTTCTCTTTCTAATTCAGCCAATATTGCTTTAGTAAATCCAGAATCATTTACTCCTATTACCTTAGGATTTGATGTTCCTAAAGCTTGGGCAAGTTCATCGGTTGAATATTTTTTTATTACTGGTATTTTATAATAAAATGCCTTTTTTTCAACTTTATCAATTGTTCCTAGTGAAGAATCACTTGCTAAAACAATTAGATGTGTATGATTTCGATTTAAATTTTTTAATACTGCATCGGTTCCAAGAACTAACTTTCCTGCTCTTTTAGCAAGGCCTAAATAATTAAATACTTTGTTCAAATTATTTGTTGCCTTCCTTCTCTAAAATTTCAAGCATTTGAGCATATATTTCTTCTGGAACCATTGTTTCTAGATGTCTATCTAGAATTCTTTTCTTTTGTGATGCTAAGATAACCGCTTTATTTTTTGTTACATATGCTCCATGTCCACGAACTTTACCAGTCATATCTACAACAACACTGCCTTCTGGAGTTCTTACCACTCTGAACATTTCCATCTTTGGGTGTTGTTCGTTTGTTACAACACATTTTCTAAGGGGAATCTTTTTAACTTTTGGTTGTTCTTTCACGTTATCACCTTAAATTGTATATACATTTGGTTTAAATTTAATACCTTGTTCGTAGGCTTGGCTTTCACTTCTAATATCAATTTTCCATCCTGTAACTTGTGAAGCAAGACGAGCGTTTTGTCCACCACGTCCAATGGCTAGTGAGAATTGATCATCAGGTACAATTACTGTTGATTTTTTTTCATCACCATCACTAATTAATACACTAATTACACGAGCAGGCGTAAGTGATTCCGCAATTAATTTAACTGGATCATCATTCCATTCAAAGATATCTATTCTTTCACCATTTAATGCTTCGTTGATTTGTTTAATACGAGCACCTTGAATACCTACACAAGCACCCTTAGCATCAACATTTATGTTATTACTCTTAATTCCAATTTTTGTACGATTGCCAGGTTCACGAGCAATTCCAATTACTTCAATTACACCACTAGCAACTTCAGGAACATATGTTTCAAGAAGTCGTTTAATTATATCACGATGAGTTCTTGATACATATACTTTTGGTCCACGTCCAGTTTCTTCTACTTTTGTAATACAAACCTTTATTTGTGAACCTACTACATAGTTTTCACCAGGGATAGTCTCTTCAATTGGAAGTACGGTATGTGTATCCATTCCTAGGTCAATTACAACACGGTTAGTTACACCAACAATTGTTGCGGTAATAATTTCACCTTCCTTTGAACTAAAGTATTCAAATGCACGTTTACCACAAACTTCTTTTAATCCTTGAATTAAGATAGCTTTAAATCTTGTTGCCCCTTTTCTTCCGATTGAATTAATACTAATTTCTGTTCTAAACTCTGAGCCTGAGCGAACTCTTGCACGCATTTCTTTAGCTTCATCTAATAGAATTTGACCTTCAGGACCTTCAGGATCAATTTCATCAACAACTCTAAAAGTTTGGAAAACTCTTATTTTCTTTTGTTCTTCATTAAATTCAACTGTTACTTCACCTTTTGCACCTTCAAGTTTACATGCTTTAATCATAGCTGTCGTAACAACATTAAATACATCTTCTAATTCTAAATGTTTTTCATTTGCGATATTAACTAATTCTTCATAAAAGCCCTTACTAATCATTTTCTTCATTCTCCTTAAAATTTACGGCTAAACGTATTTTTGCGATATTATCTTTATTTATTATTATTTCCTTTGTTCTAGTTTTAATAACTGCATTTATTGTAACTGTATTTTCATCATATGCTAGTAAATATCCATAAAACTCTTTTAAGTTACTTGCTTCTTTAATTTTTTGATATGTTGAAATGTAGATGTACTTATTTAACGCTCTTTCATAATCTTTGGTTGTTACAAGTTCTCTTTCAGCACCTAAACTTGAAACCTCTAAATAGTATCCATCTGGGAGTAAGTCATTAATTAAATCAAGTATTTCTTCATTGATAGTCGCGACTTCATCAATGTCTAAAATAAAAGTTTCTGGGTCATCAATAATTATAACTATTTTATCAATTCCATATTCTTTTACTTTTTTTATACTTACTAATTCTTTTTGATGTTTTTCCAAAACACTAAGTGTATGGCGTTTCATTTCCTCTAAATTTACAGTCATTTTTGTCACCTTTCCTAAACATTTAAAAAGTGAGTACTAAACGTGCTCACCAACAATTAATATCTCATACATTATTATGATACCATATTTTAAAATAAAAGTCAACAAAAACCTATTTTTTCTTTTCATTTAGAAAAAAAACGTAAAAAGATTACTTGTAGTTTAGTGTTTTGTTAAATAATAATTTCCTATCAATAGTTAATTACTTGATTAATAAATCAAAATATCGTATAATATTGATATACAGAAAAGGAATGAGATTATGCTAGAAATTTTTATTAACGGAATTAAAAAAGAAGTTCCGGAAGGAACTATGGTATTAGACTTACTACCAGATTTTGAAAGAACCAATTATTTAGTTTGTCAAATAAATAATCAGATAAAAGAACTTAGATTTTGTTTGACAGAAAAGCACAATGGAGCTCATATCGAGTTTAAGGGTTTGGAAATTATGGAAGGTGGAAAAGCCTATGAAGCAAGTTTAAGACTTATTATTGCGATGGCTTTTTATAACTTATATCCTGATCTTCATATTAGATTTAGTTATAATGTTTCACGTTCTATTATGTGTGAAATACTTTCAAAGGGCATTCACATTACGAAAGTGTGTGATGAAATTAAAAAGGAAGTTGCGAGAATTATTAAATTAAATCTTCCAATTGAAAGAATTACTATTACTAAACCAGAAGCAGTTGAATTATATAATAAGTTTAATCATTGTGATAAAATTGATATTTTGAAATATCGTCCTGATCAAACCATCCATGTACATAAGGTCGGAGATTATTACAATTATATGAATGCTTATGTAGTTCCATCTACTGGATGTTTAAAAGAATATGTAATTAGACCTTATAGCCCAGGCTTAATTATTCAATACCCAAGATATGAGTTAGGTGCAAAGATTCCTCATTTTGTTGAAGAATCAACATACGGCAAAACCCTTAGACAAGCTTATAAATGGGGTAAAATGACTCATAGCCAAACAATTGTTGATATAAATAAAAAAATTGAAGAAGGAAATATTGTTGATTTCATTCAAATGTGCGAATCAAAACATAACAATATGTTAGCTGAACTTGGAGAAATTATATCAAAAGATATTGAAAATATTAGATTAATAGCTATAGCTGGACCATCATCTAGTGGCAAAACTACTTTTTGTAATCGTTTAAGAATTGAACTAATGTCAAAGGGTATTAATCCTGTTATGATATCTATGGATAACTACTATCTAACTAGAAGTGAAATTGCTAAAATTCAAAACACTACTCCTGATGCGGTTGACCTAGAACATATTAATACTCTTGATATTGACTTATTTAATCGCAATCTATTTGACTTAATTAATGGTGAAGAAGTAACACTTCCTATATTCAATTTCTCAAAAGGAATCCGTGAAGTTGGTGAAACAATTAAGATTGATAATAATACACCAATTATTATTGAAGGAATTCATGCCTTAAATGAAAAACTTACTTCTTCTATTCCAAAACATCAAAAGTTTAAAATTTACATTGCTCCTCAGGCTCAAATTAATATTGACAACCATTCACCTCTTTCTACTACAGACTTACGTTTAATTAGACGTATAGTTCGTGATATGAAATTTAGAAATTGTCCAGCTGCTGGAACTATAAATATGTGGTCATCAGTACGCGAAGGTGAATTTAAATGGATATACCCTAACCAAGAGGGAGCAAATTATGTATTTAACTCTGAATTAACATATGAACTTGCAGTACTTAGAACTCAAGCTCTACCTGCATTAAGAGAGATTAAGCCTACTGATCCTGAATATTTAGTCGCAAATCGTTTAATTAAGTATCTAAAGTATTTTAGACCAATTGAAGATGAAAACTTAATTCCATGTAATTCTTTATTACGAGAATTTATTGGCGGAAGTTGTTTTAAAGTTTGATAAAATGGATATAATATAATTATAAATGGAGGGAATATGAAACTACAACACATTAAACAAGATGAATTTAACCAAGAAGTATTAAACAGTGCAACACCTGTTGTTGTTGATTTCTATGCAGATTGGTGTGGACCATGCCAAATGTTAGGACCTGTGCTTGAAGAAATTGCTGAAGAACATCAAAACATTAAGATTGTAAAAGTCAATGTTGATGATGCTCAAGAGTTATGCCGTGAATATGGTATTTTCAGCATTCCTCATGTTATTGTCTTTAAAGATGGTAAAAAGATTGATAATTTTGTTGGATTTCAATCAAAAGAAAAAGTCCTTGATGTTTTAAAAAAATATATGTAAAAATAACCGGATTAGCGTAAAAGTTAATCCGGTTTTCTTTTTAGATATTCACTAATTGATGTTGCGGCTATCATTCCTTCATATACCGCTTTATTTACTTGATATGGTTGTTCTAAAATATCACCACAAGCAAAAATTCCTTTTACTGATGTTTCCATCTTATCAGTTACCACAAGATGATTATCTGAAAATTCTAGTCCGACCTTACGTGAAAACTCATATGCTCCAGGAGTTTTCCAAGCGACAAATAATCCAGGCACTTTAATTTTAGTGTCATCTTCAAACTCTATTTCCTCAAGCTTTTTATCGCCTAAGAATTTTTTAATTTTTCTTGTTTCAACTTTTATTTCATTAGATAGGGTAAAAGTTGGGGTTTCTCCGTTTGTTAAGATGGTTACACTTTTTGCAATATGTTGAAGTTCATGAGCCTCAGATAAAGCATACGGACCATAGCCTAAAACATAGACATCTTGATTGCGGTAGAAAAAGCCATCACAAATAGCACAAAAACTAATATTTTTATCAATATAGTCTTTTATGTTACTAATCATAGGAATAAATCTAGAGGTTCCTGTAGCAAGGATAATTGATTTTGCAAAAAAGCTATCTGATGTAGTTTCAATTGTAAATTTAGGTGTAGTTTGATAATCTGATTTAATATTTAATACTTCTGTTATATCAAAAGGAATATTCAAATGTTCTAATTGTTTTATTCCTAAATCATATAATTCTTTTCCTGTTATTTCAGGGAAACCATAATAATTTTCAATTATCTTTGCTTTTTTTAATGCACTATCGTTTGTTGATAAAACCAATACATCAAAGCCACTTCTTTTTAAATATACAGCAGCTGATACTCCAGATGGGCCTGAACCAATAATTATTGTATCATACATACAAATACCTCACTATATATGAAATCTTTTTTTAAATTCATCTTTGGTAGCTCTATCACCAAAAATAAACATTCCAACAATTGTCAATACCGCATATAATGCACTCGCAATACTTGGCCATAGTATTAATTTATCATTTAAAATAAACAATGGTTTAACTGATTTAGTGAATGATAGAATCAACGGCAAAGTACCAACCAAGGCAACAGCGATTAAATATAACATATAATCTTTGTAACGCATTGTCTTAATAAATATCAACAATGTAATGGAAAATATAGTTCCAATCATTATAAATGGTAAAGCATAAGGCGTTAACCAATGGACATTTGGCGTTATTAATTGAATTTGAAGTAGTAATATTGTTATCGCAAGGGCTTGTAAAACTAATTTTAAAGCAATGTTACGTCTTGAAATAATTGTTCCTTTAATTAATACCCATAAATAGATAATACCACCAATAACTACAAGCGACCATATTGTTCCCTTATATGTCAAAGCATTAATTACCGCACAAACACTACATATCATAATAGACAAGAAAATAAAAATTCTTCTTGCGATATGAAGTTTTACGGGTTTTGGTTTATATCCTTCATATGGTTCAAAATCAGTTGAAGGTTTATTATTTTCCACTAACACATCCCTACATAAAGGACATGTCATTCTAGTAGTATCAACATCTATGTTACATTTATTACAATGTTTCATGAATCCACCTCCAAATCATTTGATTGAACTGTTATTTGGAGTCCATCATTAACTAAGTGACGTACAAAGTTTTTTTGAAGTGTACGTTCAAATATTCTTGAAGTAAATGTTAAAGTGATTTTATCATTATATGTTGATGCTGAAAGATTAGTTGGTCCATCACTATTTGCACCAATCATAAAATACATATTGTCAACATATTTATAAAAGTCATTAGGTACTTTTATAATTCCAAGATTGGAAAAGCTGATTGTATTTAAATCACTTCCATAAGATTTATAGCTTAAATTTAAAGCTATCTTTTTTATAAACAAAGGTAGTATTCTAATGAAAAAGTTTTTCTCTATCTTAACATTAGAAACAAGTCTAGAAGTTAAATGATCTTTTGTTAGGTTTTCTTCAAAACTCTTTTTAGTTATATTTAAAACATCATCAAAGGTATAATCTTGGTTTTGATTCATTTGGAGTGATGTTCTAATGTATAGCATAAAGTTTCTTAGACTCTTACTACCAAAATATTTTCTTGCGTTAACGGGAGTAAAAAGGGTAATTGGTCGTTTTTTAGGATCATCATAAGTTTGTAATATTTCATACAATAACACACTTCCTAAATATTCTGTTACTGTTACTTGCAATTTATTCACAATTTCTTTTAAACTTTTGATATCCATCATAACATGAATTACACCAACCCAGTTATCTTGATATTTAGTTCCTTTAATTTTGTAAGCTTTTACTTCCTTACTGATTGTTTTTATTTTTGCATTGTAATTATAGACAAAACTATCTTGACCTTCATCAGATAATTGTTCATATTCTGTTGTCATAATAGAACCATCATTTATTACTTCTTTATTATCTAATTGTAAATAATAGAAGATAATTGTTTTAAAGAATTCAATTCCCCCATTACCATCACTTAAAGCGTGAAACATTTCAAGTGAAATTCTTCTTTTACTATATTCAATACAAAACATAAATTTATTGTGTTCATCTGTATTAATAGTATCAAACAATTGTGGTGATTCTACCCTTATTAATGGTTGTAAATCATTATGCTCAAAGTAATACCAAAATATTCCCCTTTTTAATCTTACTGAATACATTGGAAAACGAGTTAAAGCAGTATGGACAGCCTCTTTTAAAAGTTCTGGCTTAACTTCTTCTTTTAATACTGCAGATAATCTAAAATAATTACTTGAATCATTATGGGAGATTGCTGGAAAGATTTTAGCAGCATTATCAAGTTTATACCATTTTTCACTCATTTTTTCCCCTCCTTTATTTTTTTAGTTCATATAAAACGATGGAAGATGCGGCTAAGACATTAAGTGATTCCACATCATTTTGCATTTCTATTTTAATATTTTTATCCATTAGTTTGATTGTATCTTCATTCATTCCTCTTGCTTCATTTCCAAAGCATACAGCATATCTCTTACAATGTTTAACATTTTCTAGATTTACTGAATTCTCAAGAGTTGTACCAAAACATATTATTCCATTCTTTTTTAATTTAGAAATTAAAGTTTCCAAGTTACCATAATAAAAAGGAATTTTAAAAATTGAACCTTGGGTAGCTCTTATGGTTTTTTCATTATATATATCAACTGTATCACTTGACATATATATAGCATCATATCCAAGAGCAGCAGCTGTACGTACAATTGATCCTAAATTACCTGGATCATTGACATTATCTAAAAGAACAATTTTAATTTTTTCTTTATTTAAATCTAGGGGTAAACTTTCTTGCATTTTTACCACTCCAATGATTCCTTGAGGATTAATAGTTGTTGATAGTTTTTTTATGATTTGTTCTGTAACTAAATATTGTTCACAATTTTTAAATTTATTAAAGTCTTCTTCATTTATTGTAAAAATACTATCTAGTTGATTATGTTTATAAGCTTCTTCTACAAGATGATAACCTTCAACAATAAATTTTTGTTTACTTGTTCTTACTTTTTTATCATGTAATTTATCAACTAGTTTTATTGTTTCATTTTGAATAGATTGTATAATTTTCATATTTCACCTAGATTTGACGTTTAAAAAATAAAAACACATTAATTTCACAACCAATTAACCATAAGACAAAGGTTAACCAAGTTACATACCAATATCCAGTAATAATTGAAACAATCAAATAGATAGTTGTAAATAAAGCAAGTAGATTTAAACAATTTCTAATTAATCTTGTATATGGCTTTTTATTTGGATATAAAAAGCTGTCAACAAATACATAGCAACTTCCTACAACAAATATCACTAACCAAGCAGGATGCCAAATTTTTATGTTCTTATATATTGAACAATAAAGACTAGGTACAGTATATAAAGCAACTGCAAAAGTCAAAAATGATAGTCCTAAAAATACTCTTGTTAGGATTTTGAAGTTCATTTTCTTACAATATGTAAAGGTAAATAAAGCTGTAATCCATAAGAAAATAATTGATGGAGCTAAAACTATGAAATATGTCTTCTTAAAGCTTCCTACAACAAATTTACTAACAATCATATATATAAGAATTATTATTAAAAAATATATAGTTCCAAAAATACTAAATCCCATCAACTTATCTTTTAAGATTTTTTTACTTGACTCAACTTCTAAATCATGAAGAACTTGTTTATATGATGACATCATAACAGCCATACATTCTTTATATTTTTGGTTTTCTGTTCCTGTTTCTAAATCATTATATTTATCTAAAACTATTGATAGTAATTCTTCCTTCAAGTCAAGCACTTCTTTTGTTTTAGGATAATATGAAAATTTTCTCTCAATTACTCTTTTAATACGATTTATTGTGCGAGGATCACTCATTATCATCACCACCTAAAATTAAGTTATTTAATATATGGTTTACTTCTTTCCATTCTTTTATTTTTTGTTGGTAATATTCTTTACCACGTTCTGTTATATGATAGTATTTACGGCGAGCACCAGTATTTTCTTCTCCCCAATATGTAGTAATTAAGCCATCGTTTTCCATTCTTTTGATAGTAGTATAAATTGTAGCATCTTTTAAATCAAAGATACCACCTCCACGCTCATTTATTCTTTTTAAAACTGCATATCCATAGCTATCACTATTAATTAATATTGCTAGAATGATTGTTTCTGTATTTCCTCTTAACATTTCACTTGAATATTTCATATTTTACCTACCTAATAACATTAGATATATGATAGCATAAATTAGCGTTTTTTTCATTAAAATTGCAAAAATATATATTTATAATTATAAAAAAAAGAATTAACCAAAATTAATGGCTAATTCTTTTGTTGATTTAATTATTTTTCAGTATATGTTCCATGGATAATTGTTGAGTAAGTTTCTGATTTTGTTTCACCTGTTTCATTATTCTTTACAGTTACCGTATAACTTGCAGTTTGTGTATAATTAGGAACTTTTATTAATCTGCCATTATCTTGAACTAATTCTGGAGTATTTGATTTACAAGAAATTGTATATTTATCGCCAAGTTTTAATTCATATAAAGCATATTCGGCTTCTACGCATTCCATAAATGGATACCATAATTCACCATCATTAGCAAGTAATGTTTGAGGACAATCTTTTCCTGAGAACATATTATGTCCTACTACTCTTGTTGTATCTAGGTTATATTTATCAAGTAGTCTTGCTACAAGTTGAGCTGTTATTTGATAAGTATACCATAAGTCACTACCATAGTTACATGCAGTTTCAATACCAACACTATTTAAGTTTCCACCTCTACTTGAGATTGCACCAGCTAGAGTTTGAGTAAAGCAAGCCCATGTGTTACCCATGTAATAATAACCATTTACAACCTTCCATGCTGGTCCATAAAAAGTAAAACATTTAGAAGGATCAGTCATTGTTTTAATTGTACCTGAACTTGTTTTACCAGTTGTTGGTACTTCAATTGTTGTAGCTTGTCCATTTAATGTAAAGTAATAACCTGTTGATGATGCACTATTAGTTTGAACACCCCATACTGGTTTTACATTTGCAGTTGCTTTTACACCTGTATTTGTCCAATAGAACTTAGTTGATGTTCCATCCCCAGCATGCCATGCAACCTCACCATCAGGAATACACATATATATACCATCATTACCAGTACAATAGTTTGCTGAAGCAGCAGTTGTATTATTAAAGTAATTTGCAGTGGCCTTAGCGTTTGATGATGCTGGAGTACCAGCAGTATAATGAACAGTAATGAATTCCATTGTAGTGATTTTTGTTCCTGGACGATTTTCATGCGATGTTGGAATTATTAATGATTCATCAACTTTATAATCATAGTTAAATAATAAATCAGATACGCTGTTGTATACATCTGTATCATAGGCATAAGCAACTTTAAGATTTCTCATAACATGAATTTCTGTATTATGAGCTTTTCTAATAATATCAAAAATGTTTTCCATTCCTGCTTCGACAATTGTTACACCAAGAGTCAAATTAACTGATTCATCTTCTTCTAGATAAGCAAGGATTTGAGCATATCCTGTCTTTACGCCAGTTACTTTACCAAATTCATCAACAGTCGCATACTCTGGATCAAGAGATTTATATTTTATTGTTCCATTTCCACTTCTAATTACTGATTTAATTTGCGTTTTTTCACCAGCTGATATCCATGTATTGCCTTCGAAAGTTGAATCAATAAACGGATCTACATATACTGTTACTTCAAAGCTTACATTAAACTCACTATTATCTAATACTTCAACGGTAATTGTTGAAGTTCCATCTTTTATACCATACATTAATCCATTTTCATCAATAGAAATTACATCTGGATTACTTGATACAAATTTTACTTTTTTATTTGTTGCATTTTCTGGAGTAAAATTCCAAGTCAATTGATGTGAAGTAAGTCTTAATAATTTGCTGATTTTATTAGTAACTTCAAATTTCTCAACCGGAGTACTTGCACTCCAACGAGCAGTTAAAGTAATATTTTTTGTAAGTCCTTTAGTTGTTTCTACCTTATTTCCTTCATTGTCATACCAACCAAGGAAAGTGCGACCATCTTCAACTACAAGTTCAACTAAAGTAATTTCATCACCTGGTTTAAATCTTTTTACTAGTTTTTCATGAATTGGATAACCTTCATAAACTGCTCTAGTTCTTTCTTCAGTCCAATAACTCTTAGTTTGCATGAATACTTCATATAAACGAATGTAACCAACCCAAGTTGATGCCCATGCTGATTGTGCAGAGTTTATTGATGTAACTTGAGAATCAAAGATATTGAACCATGCCATCCATAAATCATTACCTTTAGTATTTACAAAATAATCATTGTCAATTTGATTTTTAGCATTACCCTTATATAATTTAAATGAGCCCGCCTTATTGGATTTCCAAGAATTTAAAACTGTTGTTTTAAATGCTTCAATTCCCGTTGTTTGTTTACTCCAAATATAGAATTCTTCCCAGAATGTTTCTGCGAATTCTGCAAGTGATGTAGCTTTATGAGTTGGTGTATCACCTTCTTCATATATATATGTAATTTCAAGATCGGATACTTCTTTGAAATTAGCATATAATGTTATATCTTCATCATCATATTTAGAAATTGAAGTGACATAATCAGTTGAACCCTTTAGCTTTACTTGGAGTCGGTAATGTTTCAATTCCAATACCTTCAATATACGATGTTGGAGCATCTTCTACTGCACCATCATCTAAAACATAACTAATGTTATGAGTAGGTAGCGGAGCATTTAAATCAAACCATTTCGCATAAACAGTTGCATTATTAGATACAGATGTTAATGGAGTTCCTGTTAATGATGCATTATCATACCATCCCATAAATGCATATCCTTCACGAGTTGGAAGAACTAAATTAATTTTTGTTCCATAAGGAGCACTAGTAATTATTTCTTGATATTGATATTTTTTAATTTCTGTTAATGATTTAGTAGGATCAATATATCCAGTTTCCATAGTAGGGATTAAACCTCTTAATTGATTAAATATATCTTTATTATTTCCACTACTCATTAAACCTTGGGTTCCATAGAAATATCCATCTAAGACAAAAGCAAATCCTGACTTGCCATTGGCTGATGTAATATCTAAATCACTATATTTAATAGTTGTTAAAGCTAATACTAATGAATGAAGTGTTGCATATTTTTCTTTATATGGAGATGTACCAAAGAAACCTCCCACAGGTAAGTTGTTAGAAAGACTATCCCAGAATAATTGAGAGTAACCATCTGTAGCACTATAATAAGTTGTAGATGTCCAGTTATATAATGCCTTAGGATCAGTGTAGTCTGCACTGAAACCACTCCATAAAAAGCCTTTTTGTGATAATGATTTAGCGACCTTATCTGATTCAAGTAGTTTATTTGTCTTTAGGTAATAATAGAAATCTTGCATAAAGATTGCTGGAAGATTTGATACTGCAGCTATTCCACCTTTTGGATTAGTTACATCGCCAACAGTCCATTCAAATGTTCCTCCATTTAACTCATATGTTAGTTCGATATTTTCTTTTTCCTTGAATTTTGCGGTAAGTTCAATATCACCTTTCTGTGTACTATCAATTGTGGTTACAAAAACATCATTTAAATACCAACCTAAAAAATCATATCCTTCTTTTGTGGCTTCATGTAAAGTTACAGTCTCACCTTCTAAGTATGTAGATGGATTTAACTCACTATTTGTTCCTCCATCAAGCACGTAGGTAATATTATATGATTTTTTAATATATTCCCATTTTGCGACTAGTTCAACATCACCTTTTTGTTCTTTGTTAATTGTTGTTACAAGAACATCATTTAAATACCAGCCTAAGAATTTATATCCTTCTTTTGTTGGGGCTTCCAATTTAACTGTGGTTCCTTCTACATATGTATTTGGATTTAATTGATTATTTGTTCCACCATCTAGATTATAAGTTATATTATATGTTTTTTTGATATATTCCCATTTTGCGACTAGTTCAATGTCACCTTTTTGATCATTACTAATTGAAGTAACAAGAACATCATTTAAATACCAACCTAAGAATTTATATCCTTCTTTTGTTGGGGCTTCTAACTTAACTGTGGTTCCTTCTATATAAGTAGTAGGGTTTAATTCATTATTTGTTCCACCATCAAGTATATAGGTAACTTTACTAACAGTAATACTCACATTAACTTCTACTGTTTTTGTTATTGTCTTATATCCATTTGAAATTTCTATTTCAATTACTGTTGAGCCAACACTTTGTGCTGTTACTACACCATCTTTTACTGTCGCAATGCTTTCATTTTTAGAGTGCCATTTTACACTTAATTTTTCATCACAAACAATTTTAATTTCTTTAGTTTCTCCAACTTTAATAACTAGTGGAGAAGGTGTTATTACTTCAACATCAGATACTTCTGGGGTTAAAACCTTTACTGTAATATCTAATTTTACATTTTCATCTTCATTCCATACAACACTGATAATAGTTGTTCCAGGTTTCAATCCTTTTACTACTCCATTATCAATGTTTACAATTGATGAATCTTTTGAAGTATATTCTAAATTATTTAAAATATCACTTTCAGAATATTTTTTATTAGATGTAGCAGTAATATTTAGTTTCACTTCTTCATCTATGTTAATAGTTAATTCTTTAGGACCATTTAATGCAATTCCTTTTTTGTTGTTGCATGATACAAGAACAAATGAAATCATTATAGTCACTAAAATTAATAATAGTGATTTCTTTTTCATTATTTTTTATTCCTCCTTAAAGTAATATATAAATAACATAAATAATTATTTTTTGCAAGCGTTTTCCTTTTTAAAAAGAAAAAAAGAAGTATTATAAATAATACTTCCCAAAACTAATTATATTTTTATTCGAAATCAGTAGAAAGATAAAGATATATTAGTTTTACAAATATTTGAAAGGCAGGGTACAAAAATATATTTAAAAATTACCCTGTACTAATATATTACGTTTGAACTTTCTTTTTTGATTGAATTTATTAAAATTTTTTTAATTTTTTTCACTTACTTCTTGTTCAAGAACATCATGTAGACTATCAAATAATATATTATCAGCTATATTATTACAATGGTCACCGATACGTTCTAGATTTGCGAGCATATCAACAAAATGTAAATCTGAGTTAATAGCGTCAATGCCACCTGTTGTTAAAATAGCAATTTCAACTTTTCGATATTTTTTCTCTAATTCATCAATTTGAGGTTCTGTAGCACGAACTCTACGTGCAGCCTTCTTATCATCATCTTTAAAGGAAAGACATGCATCTTTTATCATTGTTGATAATAAATCTAACATATGATTAATCATTTGTAATGAGTTTTCATTGAATGTATAATTACTTTCATATCTTTCATTCATAAATTCAACAAGATTTATTAAATGGTCAGCAATACGTTCAAAGTCACGAATAGTATCAAAACATATAGCTTGTTCATGTATTGAGTTAGATGAAAGGCTAACACTTGATAGTTGAGCAAGATAGTCATGAAGTTTATTATCATAATTATCAATAACATCTTCCATTTCATTTACTTTAGTAAAGATTTTGGGGTCATTATTGTTAATATACATTTTTGCGTTTTCAAACATTTCAAGTAAAATTTGACTCATATCGACAGTTACTCGTTTTGCGTTTTCAATCGCAAGTACTGGAGCCTTCTTGATTAGGGTTGGCTCAAGACTATCAATACTTTTAATTAATTTTTCACCAGCAGTAAATGGAATTACTTTTTCTACAATTTTTACTAACAACTTAACAAACCAACAAAGAAGGAAAGTCGTTGTTATATTAAAAACTAAATGGAATAATGCAATTGTATTAGCAGGTGAATTATATAGATATGGAATAACTGATTCCAAATATACTAATAATTTATTCATTGGATATAACAATATTAAAAATAATGCACAACCAGCAATATTAAATAGTAAATGGGCAAGAGCCGCTCTCTTAGCATTTCTTGATGAACTAAGCGATGATAATAAGGCAGTTACAGTTGTTCCGATGTTTGAGCCAATTACCATTGATAACGAAGCAATTAAGCTAATAGCGTGAGTGCCCACAACTCCATCAATTGGCGTAGCATATACCTGTTGAACAATTGCTATAAAAGCTGATGATGATTGAATAATACCAGTTAGGATCGTTCCTGAAAGAACACCTAAGAAAGGATTATTTAAATTTTCAACAGTTTCTTTAAAGAAAGGTTTATTGACAATTTCCATTAATCCTTTATCCATTGTATCAAGGCCAAAGAATAAAAGACCAAATCCAAGTAACGCAAGGCCAGCATAATTTACTTTCTTTTGTTTTATAAAGAAAACAATTATTGCACCTACTCCAATAAAGATAAGTGAGTAGTCTTTAATATTTAAACCGACTAAAACTGCAGTTACTGTTGTTCCGATGTTTGCTCCCATAATAACGGGAATAGCTTGAGGTAGCGTTAATAACCCAGCACCAATTAAACTGATTAGTATCGCGGTCATTGCTGATGATGATTGAATTAAGGCAGTTAATAGAATTCCTACTAGAATTCCTTTCCATACCTTATTAGTTGATTTTTCAATTATAATTTTTAATTTACTTCCAGCAAGTCCTTTTAATGAATCCCCCATGATATATATCCCATACAGGAAGATTCCCAATCCCCCAAAAGCATATAGTACAATTTGAAATGTTGTCATAAAAACCTCCAACTTTATTATATTTTATCATATATTCGACTTTTTTAATAATTAAAGGCTTTTTAGTATTTATGTAAATGCTTTCAAAAAAAAGTGCATAAGTTAAATGTCAAGGATTTGACATCTAGGTTATGCACTTTACAATTTTGGTATTACTTATTACCTAATTGTGATTGAGCCATAGATACTAAACGACGAGTGATTTCACCACCAACTGTACCGTTTTGACGAGCTGTTGCATCTGGGCCAAGGTTAACACCTAATTCACTAGCGATTTCATATTTCATTTGATTGAATCCACCGTTAGCAGGAGTTGTATTTTTTGCTTTGTAAGATGAGCTATTCATTATTTTCACCTCCTCCTCGAAAATATTATGTTCAATATTTTCAAGATTAAACTACCAATTTTTTGGTAATTATTGGAATTTATTAAATAATGTCATCAAAGTTGTTATCAAGTTTTTTATTTATATAATCATAATGACGATTTGCTTTTATAACAATTTTTTGAATATTGTTATATGCTTCATCTAATAGGGTTTGATAATCAAACTTTCCTTCTTCTCTTTCAGCAATTTTGATTAATGGTTTAATCTGTGGATGTTTTGGAACAAAGACTGTACAACAATCTTCATATGGTCTAATTGATATCTCATATGTTCCAATTTTTTCTGATATTTTAGTAATATCTGATTTATCAAATGTTGCGAGAGGACGTATAACAGGAATTGATACTACCTTATTAATTGTTCCCATACTTTCAAGGGTTTGTGATGCCACTTGTCCAATGTTTTCTCCATTAACAATTGCAAGATTACCTCTTTCTATGCAGAGTCTTTCTCCTAATCGATACATCATTCTACGCATTATTGTAATACCATAATCTTCACGTACGTTAGCATAAATAGCCTGTTGTAAATTTGTAAATGGAACTACATATAAATTTATACTTTGATATTCCGCATAAGGTGCAATCTTTTCAAGTAAATCGATTACCTTTTGTAGAGCTAGATCATTTGTGTATGGTGGAGAAGCATAATGAATGGCATCAATAGCTATTCCTTTTTTTAAGGCTAGGTAACCAGCTACAACACTATCAATCCCTCCAGATATCATTAGGGTTGCTCTTCCTAGTGATGATGCAGGAAGGCCACCTAATCCCATATAAGTCTTTGTAAATAAGAACGCGCCTTCGGGTCTTACATCTAGATTTAATGTAAAATCTGGATGGTGAACATCAGCTTTTAAGTTAGGGATGTTTCTAAATAAGAAACGTGCTACTTCTTGAGATATTTCTTGCGATGTAAGGGGGAACGTTTTATCGGCACGATTGGTTTCCACTTTAAAGGTTTTAGGACCATCCTTTAGTTCTTCCTCAACCACTTTTTTAGCAAGTAAACATATTTCATCCATGTTAGGATTAGCTTTATTTACTACACTAAAGGAATATAAGCCAGGTATCTTTTGAAGTATATCTATAACATTAGCAGATGGAGTATTATTTAAATGTATATAAAAACGCATGCCTCGAGATTCAAATTCTAGATTTTCATAATCTTTTAAGGTTCTTTTGATTGTGTTAGTAACTTTTTGTACAAATTGACGTCTATTGGTTTTCTTTAGACTTAATTCGCCATATCTTATTAAAATATGATCTTCCATATTATCTGTTTCCTATCTCTTGTAATTTTTTTATGAATATGTCTATTTCTTCTTTTGTATTATTTTCTGATAAACTAATTCTAACAGCATCGATTGCTCTTACAGAATCATTATATATAGCCATTAATGTTGGTTCTAAATTTTTAGTTTTTGCATTGCATGCTGAACCAGTTCCAAGATATATATCTTGTTGTTCCATAAAATGCATTAAAGTTTCACCTTTCAAACCATTTACACTAAAATTTAAAACATAAGGTGAATAATGAGTATTACTTTTGTTTAAAATAATGTTAGGAATTTTTGATATTTCCTTTACTAAATATTGATATAAATCTAATACATATGAATATTTTTTTGAAACATCTTTATTTTCTAACTCTAATGCTTTTGCGAGACACACTGCACCTGCAACATCGATAGTTCCTGCTCTAAGGTTATCTTGTTGATGACCTCCTTTAGTTATTTGTTCAAGATTAATATTTTTATTTATAACTAAAGCTCCGGTACCTTTTAAGCCATGTATTTTATGAGCAGTAAATGTAAACATATCTAAATCATCATAAGAAAAGTCTGGTAGCATTTTAGTGATTCCTTGAACTAAATCACTATGAAGTTTTACTCTTGGATAGTCTTTTAAAATTTCTTTTATTTTTTTAATAGGTTGAATTGATCCCATTATATTATTTACCCACATAATTGATACTAAAATGGTATCTTTTGTTAGTGATGATTTTAACATATCTAAATCTATAATTCCATTTTCATCAACATCTAAATATGTAACTTGAAATCCTTGTTTTTCTAAATCATTAAAACATGAAATTACTGAAGGATGTTCAATTTTTGAAGTAATTATATGTTTGTTCTGACCGATGTATTTTTTACATATTCCATATATGGCAAGATTGTTAGCTTCTGAGGCACTACTTGTAAATATAATTTTTTTGTTTTTAAGATTTAAAGTTTGAATTATTAGGTTATTTGCTTTATCAAGTAAAGTCTTAGCGGTAATCCCAAGTTTATGGGCACTACTTTCATTATACCAATAATCTTTGTTTATTTTGGTATATAAATCTAAAATGGCTTGATGAGGTTTTGTTGTTGCTGCATTATCGAAATAAATCATCATTTTTACTTCCTTTATAATTATTATTTTTTTATTATACGCAAAACTTTTGCAAAGAACGTTAACATATTGTATAATCAAAATGAAAGGATGATGCAATATGAGACATATAGTATATAAACCCGTTGGTGTTTGTTCATCACAAATTGATTTTGATTTAGATGATGAAAACAAAATTCATGATTTAAAATTTACAAATGGATGCCCTGGTAATTTATCAGCAATTAGTAGACTTCTTGAAGGAGCTGATGCTAAGCATGCTATGGAAATCCTACAAGGAAACAATTGTCGTAATAGAGGAACTAGCTGTGCTGATCAACTTTCAAAAGCTATTGCAAAAGCATTAAACGAATAATTTGTTAATACCGCCATAGATTACTATGGCCTTTTTTTCCGACTAAATTTACTACACCTAAAGCATTTAATACTTGTACCGCATTAGATGCTTTAGATGAACTTATTTTTAAATATTTTGTTATTTCTTTTGTTGTAAATTCATATGGTAGGTTGTATTCCTTTAATACATTAATATAATCTAATTTAGTATTAAAATTATACTCTTTAACAAATGAGGTTGGTACTTGTTTTAATCTTGCATATCCCTTAGAGCGAAAATGTTTTTTAGGAACAATTGTTCTAAATTCATCCATATCCATATAAACTACTTTAAATGATAAATTAGGGTTATTCAGATATGATTTTATTTTATACATTTCAACTAAAATTTCTAGTGGTGTTTTCTTTTTTGGAGATTTTACTTCACTAATGTATTCACCATTTTCATTTATTTTATATATTTTTTTATTTCTACTTGTAGGATAAACAATTGTTACTTCATAATCCGTAAGTAAATAATCTAGTTTCTTTCTTAACATATTAAAGTTAGCAGTTTGAATTTCATAAATGTGAGTATCAATTACTACATCTGCATATATTCTTCCAATCTTTACTTCATGACATGATTGATTAAAATTTATGTAATACTTCATTATTCGATGGAGTATTTTTTCATTTTGAATGCCGATAGATGTGTTAAGTTCCGGAATATTACAGTAATTTATAGCTTCCATTAATTTTTCTTCACTCATTTTTTAAGCCTTTTGATATGTCTTTTTTATAAATCCAATAATTGAACATATAACAAAGACAATTAGATCAACTATAACAACTGATGATGCTGATGAGAAATTAGCAAATGCAAAGAAAGCAACAACAAAGCAAAATACGGAGATTATTGCTGAAGCAATGATTACTTTTTTAAATTTATTGAATACTTGCATTGCTGAAAGAGCTGGAAGAATTATTAAACTTGATATTAGCAGAGCTCCCATTATTTTAATTCCTATAACAACAGTAATAGCTGTAAAGAAAGCAAATATCATATTATAAACTTTTGTTTTAATTCCTGTTGCTTTTGCAAATTCTTCGTCAAATGTGACAGAGAAAATTCGATTATACAAGAACACAAAAATAAATATAACAATTAAACATACTGGTAAAATAATCAAAAAGTCTTTTTTATTAGCAAGAACAATACTTCCAAACATCATACTATTAATATCTTTTGTAAATCCTTCACTTAAAGAACCTACAAAGTATCCTATAGCAAGGGCAGCACTTGATATTAAACCAATGGCAGCATCACCTTTGATTTTGGTACTTTCACCAATTCTTAATAAAATATAAGCAACAATCATAACAATAGGGATTGCAATATATGTTATTTTTTCATATGATAAATTTTTAATAACTGGAGATAAAGCCATTAAGATTGCGAAAACCCCAAAGCTTACATGACTTAATCCATCACCAATCATTGAATAACGCTTTAAGACTAAAACAACACCTAAGACAGCGGCTGTGATTGATAATAAAATTCCAACCATTAAAGGATAAAATATTATGTCTAAATTTTCAAATAGTTTTCCCATAATTATTCCTCCTCAGCCTTGATAGGATGTAATTTTAATAAATTAAAGTTAAACTTCTTTTCATATTCATCTGGAGTACCACAGAAAACTTCATTTTTATCTAGATGAACAATTTTATTTGTGTGCCCTACAATATCTTCCATAAAATGGGAAACTACTATGATGGTAACCCCATATTCTTTATTGATTTTATCTAAAACCTTATGAAGAGTATTAGTAGTGCTTAGGTCAAGTCCTGTAAATGGTTCATCCAAGACAATTAAACGATCTGTTGCGCATAGTGCCCTTGCAAGCAGGATTCTTTGTTGTTGACCTCCAGATAATTCTCTAAATGGTTTATTAGCAAGATGAACTACTCCTAATAAAGCCATATTCTTTTTTGCAAGTTCTTTTTCTTCTTTTCTATAAAATGGAAATAATCCAAGCCTGCTTACACAACCCGATAAAACAACTTCTTGACATGAGGCAGGAAATTCTGAACGTATTTGAATCTTTTGAGGAACATATCCTATCATCTTTTTGTTTAATTTTTCATCTCTAACAATTGTACCAGCTATTGGTGGAAGTAAACCTAATAGTGTTTTTAGGAAAGTTGTTTTACCAACTCCATTGTCACCAAAAACACATACATAGTCACCATCATTGATTGTTAAATTAATATTTTTTAATATTACTTTATGTTCATACCCAATACATAAATTTTTAAATTCCATTAGTGGCATTGTCATTTTCCTCCTTATTTAATAGTTCACTTACTATATGACTTTCTACCCCAAGTCCTTCTGCTAAACTATATACATTTTCTACCATAATGTCATAATATGATTTATTATTTTCAAAATCAATTTTACTAACATTATGACATGAGTGAAGTAAATTAATTTTTGCTCCTGTCTCTTTAGCGATAAGTTGTGCAACATCATCATTTAATAACTCTTTTATATATATAACTTTAACTTCATTTTCTTTAATTGAATTAATAACATCAATAATGGTTGTCATCGGTGGTTCAACTTCTGTTGAACAAGTAGCATATGTTAATACATATTCTAAGTCATAATAGTGAGCCCAGTAGTAAAAAGAGAATGGACTTGCAAAATATAATGTCTTATTTTTACTTAAATTTACTACTTCTTTTATTGCAGTATCAATTATATCTAGTTTTGAAATATATTCATCTGCGTTATTATTTATTAAATCTTTACATTCTTTAGCTAAATCTGGACTAATTTCAAGCATTTTATTTCTTATTTCATCAATCATATATTCAGCATATACTGGATAAATCCAGTAGTGTGGATCATAATCGTGAGCATGATGATGATGTTCATCTTCATGGTCATGTTCTTCAACATTAATTAACTCTATTCTTTCATCACTTGATAAATCTAAAACTTTTGTATAGTTATTTATTTCTAACTTTTGTACCCAAGTTTCTAGTGTATCACTTGTATAAATGAATAAATCAGCATTTTTTATTTTAATTAAATCTGTTAAGCGGGGATCAAACGTATGAGAGTCTGCTCCTGGCGGAACAATCAATGATACATCGTAATAATCATTTAGTCTTTTGTCGCTACCTACTATCTTCTTTACAAAATCATATTGTGGATATTGTGTTGTTACAATGACTCTTTTATTGTTATCATTTCTATTAATTAATCCACAACTACATAAAAGCATTAAAAGTAAAATTGAAAAAGTAAAAAATCCTATTTTTTTAATTTTTTTCATGTTTCATACACTCCTTACAAATTCCATAAAAAACAACTTTGGATGGATCGATCTCAAAATCACACGTTTTTTTGATTTTATTATTTAGTCCTACCAAATTTAAGTCATCTACGTGTATAACTTTTCCACATAAACTACACATTAAATGGTACACTTGATGTGATGTTGATTCATTACCAATATATTGATAGCATGAATGCATGTTATCAAGAATATATTTTTTTACTTCACCTTGTTCAATCAAAGTATCTAAATAACGATATAGTGTGGCTTTACCAACAGGAGTTTGTTCATTTTTTAAAGCTGTTAAAATTTGTTCAGCGGTCATATGAAGATTGTGGTTTTTTTGTAACAAATCTAAAATCACTTGTTTTTGCTTTGTTTGGTAATTTTTTACTTGATTCATAAAATTCCCCCTTTGTAAATTGAAACTCAGTTTCAATTTATATTATTATACTTAAATTATTTTTTTAAGTCAAGAAATATAAATATTAAAAAAAGACATCTTTTAGATGCCTTTAATTTAATTCTCCTGGTATATAGTTTTTTTCATGACAAGATGGACAAACAACTAATTTTTCACCTTTGATGTTTTTTGAAGAAAATGTATCTTTAAACATATTTATTTTAAACTTATGTTGACATTTTGGACAAGTATAAGTTATTGTCAAACTTCTTACTAAATGCATTCCCAAGAAACCTATTAATAATGTTAATCCAAAAGTGGCTAACATAATAATACCTGGAAAGATAACATTAAGAATTAATTCAGCAATTAATACTGCCAAATATATAATTAAATATATTAGTTGAATTTTTTCTGATTTTTTCATAATTCGTTCCTCTATTTTTTGCCTTGGGATTTCCTTGATTCTTGTAATTCTTGTTCGTGACGACGTTCTAAATAGTCTACAATTGCCATTTTCTTTATAAGTTGTTTAACAATATTTTCCAACTCACAATCCTTTGAATAGTCAGCATAAGCAATATATCCAACTCTATTTTCTTGAATTAGCTTATAGGCTTTATCTTCTTCGCCCTTATGATATATCGCTATTGATTCTCCACCTCTATCTCTTACAACAGTCATACAAGGAACATCCGTTAAACCATCTCCAATATATATCATATTACGATATGGAATTCTACGATCATTTTCTGACACATATGAATTAAGTGTATAGTCATCAACTGTGTCTAAAACGCCTTTTGATATTCTAAAAATAAATTGTGTTTTTGTTGTAAAATTAATTGCTTGTTGTGCCCAGTCAGCATTTCCTCTTTCATTGTAGTGAAACTCACAAGCATAGATTCTTTTAAAATACTTTGCGATTGGAGTTCCTTCGATTATTTCAGAAAGTCCTGATGAAATGATATAGTGTTCAACAATTACGCCTTCGCTTTTAGCAATCTCACTAATCCTTTTAAACCAAGTTTTAACACCTCTTAGAAGTACTACATCTTTACCTAGTTCTTTAAAAGCTTCTTTGGTAATTGGAATATCTTTTTTCTTGGCTAGTTTTATCATTAAGTACATATATGCAAGGATTCTATCCATGCTATTTTTAACAGATATTTTGTTTGCTTCTCCCCAAAATTCTTCCGGACTCATTCCAATACTTGGAATAAAACTATATTCCTGCATATCTTTTTCACATAATGTTTTATCAAAATCATACATTAATGCGATAATTGGTTTATTCCCCATATATAAATCTCCTATTCTAATTCTTTTTCAATTTCCATTACTTTATTCGCTGTTGACATTAAATCTTCATAAGTTTTAAATAATACTTCTGAGCTATATAGACCTTGGTATCCAATGTTTTTTAGTGTTTGAAAATAACTTACAAAGTCAATGTTTCCACTACCAATTGGACCATGTTGGTCAGTAGTACCATTATTATCACTAATATGAACATGCCATAAATAATCCTTTAATAACTTAACAAAATCATTAACTTCTGATTTTGATGGAGTTTGGGAAGCATTACAATGGCCACAATCAAATGTTAGTTTTACTTCATTATTAAAATGAGATAAATAGCTAAGCATTTCTTCTTTTGTAAGACATAACTGATTGCTTCCGACTAAATTTTCAATCATTATTGTCATACCATATTTTTTAGCATAATCTTTCATCTTCATTACATTACTAATTGATAGTTTAATCGCTTCTTCTTTGGTTAAGGTTCCATCGCAATCTCCAGGATGAAGGGTTAATTTCTTTATGTTAAACATAGCCGAGAAATCTATTGCTTTATAATATCTATTCATTATTTCTTCAAGATTTGTATAACTAGCTATGTTATTTTGAATTCCATGAGGAAGATGACAAACTATTTCAAAGTTATCATATTTCATTAAATCTTTAATTCCCTTTACATAGTTTTCATATTGTTCCTTGGAGGTATCATAAGGATAGAAGATTTCACAGCCTTGAAAAATACCTGTTTTAACTAAATGTTCTTCATAACTTTTAATTTCTTCTAATGTTCTATTTTGATTAATTGTAAAACATTTTCTTATCATAAATGATTCTTTCCTCTTTTCACTATTAACATAATTATTGTATATATATAATAAGGTACTGTAATAATAGCACCTGCTATTAGTACTAGCCAAAACAATGTTGTTATCCAAAACAAATGCCAAAGTTGAAAATGATAGTGATATTTTCCTGCCATATTAATTGTAAAGATAACTCCACTTATGGCTGAGCATGCCAGATAAGCAAATATAATTCTTGATGCATCGGTAAATATTATTTCTTCACTTTGGGAATTAATATAGTCTTGATATGGTTTTAATAACAAAAAGGTTAATACAAAAACCAATGGTACACCAACTAAATAAAGAATATCCAAAAGCACTTTTTTTCTACTACCATAATACCAATCATAGCTTCCTCTTGAGGAACTTTTTTTCATAGCTACTGTTGTTTCATTTCTTTCCTTCAAGATATCCCTAGTCATAATATCATAATAACTAATTCTAAGAATGGGAAGCATTTTCTTTATTAATGTTTCATTAGGGATGATAGTTCCTTTTTCAATTCCCTGTAATTCTTCTAGTGGGATGTCTATCATTTCTGAAAAACTTTTTTGGGTTAATCTTTTTTCTTCTCGTAATTGACGAATATTTGTACCTATAGCGGGATTCGAACAAGGTATTTCTAATTCATCGTAATCTTCATCATATCTATTCATTTACAGACTCCTTTGGTAAAATTATAATAGTAACTTGATTATTATATTTTTTTTGTTCTCCATCATCTTTCACTGTAAATTTCAATACAAGATGATCTTCTTTAACCCCTTCTATAACAAAATTGTTATCGACAATTTGATAATAAAAAGAGGTTTCATTTAATTCTTTATAATAAGAACTTGTAATTTCCATTCTTACATTTTTGGAGGTTACTTTATTATAATAATTAACTTTAATTGTTACTTTTTCTCCGGTTTTTATTTCATAATAATTAATAGGAATATCTATATGGCCTTTAGGTTCACATGCAATAAGTGCTATAATTAAAACAATTATGAATATAGGTATTAATGATACATATAATACTTTTTTAAATTTCTTTTTATCTTGATTCTTTTTATTTTTAGTTGTTATTTCATCAATCAAGTTTGTATCATCTAATTCTTCTTTAGTATATTCTTTTTCTGCACTGATGTCTCTTCCACATACGCAACATTTCATGGCGTTTTTTTCTTCGTTGATAGCAGAACAATAAGGACATATTTTCATAATGTTATTCTCCTTTTTCCTTATTATACCATACTATTAATTTTTTTTATAAAAAAAAGCCTATTAAAAGAAACCTTTTAATAAGCTAGTTTTTAAAATGCTAAATTTAATTTATCAGTATCAGTACTGTGGTTGAAAATTTTTATAAATTCAATTAATACTTCACGAATCCATAATACATATTGTTTGATTGGTGAAACTATGCCACTATATATGCGAGATACAATTGCACGAAGCAATGTTGCTAAATTTACATTCTTAAAATCAGGGAGTGCCTTAGAGGAAGTAAATCTAACTTTTGTTGTACATAACTCTACAATTTGCATAGGTTTAATATTTATAATCATCTTGACAACTTCTAAATCACGGCACATTATAAATACATAATGATATATACCTACGACTACTAGAACACCAAGCATTTTAATGGTTTTGTTTCTAGTTTTGGAATTTAGAAGTAACACTAAAACAGGAATTAAAACTAATAAATCAAGTTGTTTTATTACATTTATTATATAGTCCATATGCTTCCTCCTTTCACTTTTGAAATATTATACCATTTTTTTTACAGTAAATCAAGTGAAAATTACCCATTTTCAATCAGAATGCATATAGTTTATACTAGAAAGCACTTATTTTTTCTACTTTTTTCGATCTTTTAATGTCCTAATTACTAGAAAAATTAATAGCGAAATAACAAAAATTATGCCGAAAATAATAAAGATGGAGACAATTATATTCAACCATTTAATATTACTTACTAGAATAACGGCAGCTGAAACAATTCCTAAAGCTAAAATAATGCTAGATACAACAATACCTAAAATTAAACGATTAACCATATTATTGCCTCTATTTACATTTTCTTTTAAATTTACAATCTCAATGTTTGTATGACGTTGACCTTTAATGGTTAGATTTAGTAAATCATAAAGTGATGATGGAATCATCGATGTTTTTGAGGCTGAGACATATAATTTACGAGCTATATCTGGAATTTTCTTTTTTACATCTAATTCTAGTTTATAATTTTCTTTTACATGAGCGGTTAAAAATTTCATTATATTAGCGTTTGGATCAAGTATAGCAACTGTTTTTTGAATTATAACTAAGCTTCTACCAAGGAGTGTTACCCCTTTAGGAAGACTAATTTGATGTTTTTTTGCAATCATCATTACATCTTGAAGGATTATTCCCATATTCATATCACTAATATCCATACCAAGATATTTTGCCATCATAGATTCTATATCTTGGTAAAGCAAAGCATGATTACAATTATTTTTGGTTACTCCTATTGTTAAAATTATATTTTTTAATTCATAAACATCATGTTTTATAACTGCTTCAATTGCTCTTTTATATAGTTGTTGATCATACTTTGATATTATTCCAATCATACCTAAGTCTAACCATACTATTTTCCCATCTGAAATAAGGATATTCCCACTATGAGGATCAGCATGAAAAATTCCATCATCAATAATTTGGGTGGTAAAGTTTTCTACAAGTTTTTCACATATTTCTTTTGGATTATATCCGTTCTTCTTTAAAGTTTCAATATCATCTATTCTTATACCATCAATGTATTCCATTACTAAGATGTGTTCAGTAGTTAGATTAGGGTATACCTTCGGAAGTTTAATGTATTTTACATCTTTATATTTATCTGTGAACACTAAAATATTAGAAAGTTCATTTAGAAAATTCATTTCTAGTTTCATTGCTTCAAAAGTTTCATCAAATATAATATTTAAATCAACTACATCATCAAGATTGGTGAAAAGATTTAAGTATTTGACTGCCTTTTTTAAAATAGCAAAATCATTAGTTACCGTTTCTAAAATATTAGGTCGCATAACCTTGATTACAACATCTGTTCCATCGATAAGGGTTGCTATATGAACTTGACCAATTGATGCTGAACCTATTGGTTTTTCATTAATTTGAGAAAATACTGTATTAATTTCAGCATTTAGTTCTTTTTGTATTACTTCTTTTACAATATCAAAAGAAAGAGGAGAAACATTCTCCTTTAGTAATGAAAGTTCATCACAATATTCTTTGGGAATGAGATCTTCTCTTGTTGACATTATTTGACCTAACTTAACATATGTAGGTCCAAGTTCTTCTATGGTCTCTCGTAGTTTTAATGGAGTTAAACCTTTTTGTATTTTATGCTTTAGTAATATTTTAGTTATTTCTTTAAATCGATGTTTACTTTGGTTCTTCTTCACTTGGGGCTTCTTCTTTAGCTTTTTCGATTGCTTCAAGTTTTTCTTTTATTTTAACAATTTCTTCTTCACTTAATGAATCCATTTTTTCAATAAATTCATCAGTTGTTTCTTCTTTTACAATTTTTACATCAACTACTTTTTTTAATGCTTCTTGAATGTTACGTTTCAACTCTTCATTTTCAACTTGATGAGCTTCACATGTTTCCTTTCCTTTTAGTTCAAATTCATTAATTAATTCTTTTGCTTTTTCAAGCATAATTGTTGCGGCACCTACTGTTACATAAACCGCACTTTTGATTTGTTCTTCAATTTTTTTATTATCCATTTTATTTTCCTCCTATATTATTTAAGATATCCTTTATAATAAAGTCTATTCTTAACAATATTTTATAATAACATCCAAGATTTGTAAATAGACAGTCCTCTTGTTTTGTCGAATTTTTAGACAAATTAACTAATTTGTCTATTTACTTAAAGCATGTAAATTTGATATAATATATATGTAATTGAGGTGAGACAATGTTAAATAAAAGTTTTAAGTCTATAATTATAAGCATTAACATCGATAATATTTTAAAAAATATTACTAAATCTAAAACAAGATGTGCAAGAAACATTATTGAACTAGGTCTTGCTTCTACGTTAAAAGATAATTTAAAATTACAAAAAGATTTATTACAAAAAAATTTAATGATATTACTTGATCAAGGCAATTTAAATGAAATTAAAGATTGGTTTTTTAAGACATTTTTTTAAAATTAACTAAAGTATCTTTTAACCACGTTGATAATTCTTTTGGTGATTTATTCATTCCAAGTTGAATCCAATCAATAACTACACCAACTATTCCATGGGTATAAAATTTTATATCAATGGTTTTTTTATTTTCACATGTAATTGTAACTAATTCTTCAATTACAGAAAATAGATATTGTTTAAAACCATAATCAGAATTCATAGAAAGTGCATTCGCATATAAATATTGTTCGTTCTTCATTTTTTCAAACATTTGACAAAATTTATAATCATAATTTTCTTCATCCAAATTTTCAACAAGAGGAAGAAAAATTTCATTATAATATATATAATTCATTAATTCATATTTATCTTGAAAGTGATAATAGAATGTTTGTCGATTCAAATAACAATTATTTGTGATATCACTGATTGATATTTTATCAAATGATTTTTTTCGCATTAATTGTTTAAAAGAATTAATAATTGCCTCTTTTGAAAGAGTTGTTTCTTTCATATTTTTCTCCCTTACTTAAGTATCTTTGTTATTGTTTTTTCTTTCTTTTTAGTATATGGGTGGTATCTTAAAGAAATGTCAATTTTTGTATTTTTCCTTAAGATTCCTTTTTCATGAGTAAATGTTTTAAAGGTATATTTACCATGGTAGTTTCCCATTCCACTTTTACCAACTCCACCAAAAGGAATTGTTTCACTCGCAAGATGCATTAATGTATCATTAATTGCACCACCACCAAAGCGTAAATACTTTGTTATTTCACGATATTCTGATTTTTTGTTAGTAAATATATATAATGCAAGCGGATAATCTCTTTCAAATAAAGTGTTATATACTTCTTCTAAATCATTATATGTAATAATGGGGATTAATGGGCCAAAGATTTCTTCTTGCATAACGGAATCATCAAACGTAACATTATCAAGGATGGTTGGTTCTATCTTTTCATCATTGTGTTTTCCACCAAAAACGACTTTATTCTTATCAATTAAAGAAATCAAACGTTCTAGATGATGCTTTGATATTATTTTTGGATAGTTAGGATTATCTAAAGGACTAGCTGTTAAAAAACTAGTAATTTGTTGTTTTAGTTTTTCAATAAATACGTCTTTGATTTCTTTATCAATATATATATAATCAGGTGCTACACATGTTTGACCAGCATTAATTGTTTTACCAAAAGCAATTCTTTTAGCCGCAATCTCGATGTTTGCATTTTTGGTTACTATACATGGACTTTTGCCGCCAAGTTCTAAGCACACAGGGGTTAGATTTTTAGCAGCAGCTGACATTACAATGGTTCCCACTCGCTTACTTCCAGTAAAGAAAATAAAATCAAATGGTTCTTTTAAAAGTTCATTAGTTTCATCAGTATTTAATAATAATACTTTAATATACTTTTCATTAAACGTTGAATTAATTAATTCACATAACAATTGTGAAGTTGCAGGACTATGATTTGAAAGTTTTAAGATGGTAGTATTTCCTCCAGATATTGCACCAATAAGGGGATCTAAAGAAAGTAATACTGGATAATTCCATGGTGACATTATCAAACATACTCCATATGGATCATTTAATATATAACTTTTTGATGGAAAATTAGAAAGATTCCCCTTTACTCTTGTTGGCTTCATCCATGATTTTAGATGTTTAATAGCATAAGTTATACTACTTAGTACTAATCCAACTTCACACATGTAAGCTTCCATTTTTGCTTTTCCTAAATCTTGATATAAAGCATCACATATTTTGTCTTCATTAGATTTAATCATATTATATAAGCTATTTAACATTTCTTTTCTAAAGTTATAGTCATAAGTTGTCTTTGTTTTAAAGAATTGTTTTTGTTTATTAATTAGTTCTTGATACATATTCCACCTCTTGCTTTATTATACCATATTTAAAGGTTTTATTCCTTTGAAATACCTTTTTTAAGTAAATTGACTTTTTATGAAAAATATAGTATAATATATATATGAAAGGAGTCTACAATGTATAATACAATTATTTTTGACTTAGATGGAACACTACTTGATACATTGACTGATTTAAAAGAAAGTGTTAATCACACATTAGCTACTTATAATATGCCACTTAAAACAATTGATGAAATTAGAAGTTACTTAGGTAATGGAATGGAAAGATTAGTTGAATTAAGTGTTGAAGGAGGTAAAGCAAATCCTTTATTTGATAAAATATATAAAGATTTTAAAGATTATTATTTTGTTAACTCCACTAAATTTACAAAACCTTATGATGGTGTTATTGAGCTTTTAACGAGCCTTAAAGAAAAAGGATACAAATTAGCTATTGTTTCTAATAAGGGTGATGAAGCTGTTAAATTACTTAGACATACATATTTTGAAGGATTAATTGAAATTGCTATTGGAGAAAAAACAGGAATTAGACGTAAACCATATCCTGATACCGCAATCGAAGCTATGCATCTTTTAAATAGTAAACCTGAAGAATGTTTATATGTGGGTGATTCTGAAGTTGATATTGAGACCGCTCATAATGCATCTTTAGAATGTGTAAGCTGCAGTTGGGGCTTTCGTACAAGAGAGCAATTAATCGCATCTAAAGCAACTACTATTATAAACAAACCTCTAGAGTTATTAAATATATTAGAAAAATAAAATAACCCTTTAGCATCTTAATGATGTTAAAGGGCTTTTATTTTAATATCTGTATCGTCTACACAATATGAAAGGTAATATATATTATCTATGTGATCATTTAGTTTTATTGAGTTTATAAATTGAGGAATAGTTATTTTCTTAAATATTGTCAAACCATAATATTTGATTGTAGCTTCATACTTAGTCCATTCTTCAATTAAGGAAGTATATGAAGATTTTAAATCTAATAGATTTTTGATTTTTTCTGTTTTTCTTATAGTCTTTTCCATTTCGACATCTATGCCAATAATTTTGTTTGAGATACCTACAACAATTATATTATTAGAATGACTGATACTAAAATATAAATTGTCAATTAATGGCTTGCCAAATTCATTAAATTTAAGAGTTTCTAAGGTGCCATTGAAATCCTCTTTTAAGTGTTGTTGTAATATATGCCAAGCAATTAAGCTATTGGTATAATCTATTTCTTGTTTATACTTAGCGATATGATTTAATACACTTTTTGGTAATTCTGCTTTTAATTCATTTATATTAATTGGTAAAGTTGTTTTTTTGTATATATATATATTAGTCATTTAAATAATACCTATAATAAATATTTCTAGACCAATAATTACTAGAATGATTCCTCCAATTAACTCTGATTTATCGGAGAATCTAGTACCAAATTTTTTTCCAAGAAAAACACCAATTATGCAGAATCCAAAAGTTATTACAGCTATAATTAAAGAGGCAACTAAAGCATTGGCTACTCCATACTCAGCAATAGTAAAGCCTACAGAAAGAGCGTCTATGCTTGTAGCGATACCTTGAATGAGAAGACTACCAAAGCCCAATTCTGCATCTACCTCTTCTTCCTCTTTATTCTTTTTAAAATGACCAACAATCATTTTACCGCCTATATAAAGTAATAAAATAAGAGCAATCCAAGGAATAAACTTCTCAAATTGTTTAAATTTTTCTACTACGGTATGAACTAAAACCCAACCAATGAGTGGCATAATGAATTGAAAGAAACTAAATGTCCCCGCAATAATAATGATTTTTTGCTTTTTCATGTTTGGTTCTTTAAAGCCATTAGCTAAAGACACAGAGAATGCATCCATTGTAAGTCCTACACCTAATAATATACTGTTAATAAAAAAACTAATTGTCCACATATAAATCCTCCTATTAATTATATATAAAAAGAAAGAGACCTATGCTACATTTTAGCATAAGTCTCGTTTTTTAAAATTGAACCTGGAATACTCCATTCTGTAGGCCAATTACTGTTTCCAGCAAACTACTCCCTTAAGTCCCGAGTATTTTATCACAAGTTTAGGTGCCATTTCAAATTAAATGCTTTATTCTATTCTATTACAATTTGAATTTCTGTTAAATAATCTTCTTCTTTTTCGGTATCCCAGCATCCATGAATATAACATTCACGAGGAAGTTCTTTCATTTGTAAATTATTTTTTTCTAAGTAGTTAAGAATAAAACTATACGTATCACTTAGTTTCGCATATGCTCCATAATGTTTAACTGCTACTACCTTTTTAGCTGGTAAATCCATAAATTTAATTATTTCATTTTCTTTTCCGTGGGATGTTACGGCTTCTGTATAGCGAATATGAATATTTTTACCATTAGGTTTTCCATCTAGATATGATACAAAGCAATATTCTGGACTAGTACATGTTAGATTAGGATTAAGTTTTAAACATTCTTTTCCTACATTTAAAACAAATCCAGAAATTTCTGAATAATCTTTAACTACACCTTCACCATAGTACACTTGGTAATTAGGAATTTCTTTTACTTCTATTTGATAATTCATCTTTTTCTCCTCCAATAAATAAATAATTTTTTGGAGTTGGTTTTCACTAATTTTAATGTTTTCAATAAGAGTTTGTTTTCTTTTTAGAAGGTATTCATCTAGATTGTTATTTTTTAAGATTTGTTTAATATCATTAATTGATAGGCCTAACTCTCTCAATGATAATATTTTTGATAACTCATCTAGCTTACAAGGCTCATAATATCGATATCCTGTATCTTTGTCAACAAATGATGGCATCAATAAATGTTCTTTTTCATAGTATCTAATGGTTTTAATAGTTGTCTTTGATAGTATTGAAAACTCTCCTATTTTTAGCATTTTACCACCTCCACTATGATTTTAATCTATTCCCTAAGGGGAGAGTCAAGTAAATTGATTTATTTTAAGTTTTTATTTAAAATATCAAACATTAAGTATGCGTTACTACATCTCTTAACTGAATTATTATCTAGAAATATATATTCCCAACTTTTATTATAATCATTAGGAACATCAAATAAAACATCTTTTAAAAAACTTACAAAGCCATCTGAATCATTTTGGTAAGTATATTCAAATTGCTTAGATAATGTTATTTTTTCATCTAAAGTTGCAGAAGGAATATCATATAAGGCATGTTCTAAATTTCTTGAAAAGAAAAACTTGTAATAGTTAATAGTACCTATTTTTTCAGTTGAAACTAATTTTTGATATACTTCTTTCTTTTTTGTAAAAAGAGCAGTTGTACTAGATTTTGAAGCTGTTAAAAGGGTATCATCAATAAAAGTATTCTTTATTCCATACCCAGCACTAACAATATTATCTGTATTCATGAAAGCACCATCTGTGTCAATAAAATGAATAATTCCAATTATATCTGTAGGAAGTAAAAACATTTTTTCTCTAAAATTATCAACAATTTTTTTTATATATTTTACACATGTATCTGAGTTTATCTTTTTTGTATATGCAACATCACCATTTGTTATTTCAACCTTAATATATTTATTTAAATCATTAATAAAATTTGTTAAGGGACGATGCAATGTTACATCATCAGTTGCTCCTTCACATATAATGAATAAGACCTTTTTTTGTTGGTTATTTTTCTTTTTCATATAAATAGAGTTCTCCCGCTTCTTTTAAAGCACGATATATTTCATACTCATCAGTTTGATTAGAAAGATTATAATCACTACCTAAATATAGATCTCGTAAGTATTTTTTTCTTAAGTTGTTAGTATTTTGAATATACGGCAATCGAATAAAACGATTATTATCGTCGTTTGTTGTAAAGACAATATCATCCTTTATAACCTCTAAGGCACGAAGATTATGTGAAGTAAATAGGAGTTGACCCACTCCTTTATTTTTAAATACATCTAGAATAATTCCTAGTAAATATTCAAAAATTCCCGAATCAAATTCATCAATAACTAGTATCGATGATGGGTTATTAAACGCATCAATTAGTGATGATGTAATAGCTATTATTTTTTTGATACCATCGGATTCCATATATAATGGAATATTTTGGTTATTCTTTTTTGATACAAATTGATATTTAAAACTATTTTTACCCATTTCATCTAAGGTAGATCCTAAGTTTACATAGCCTATGACAATACCTGGAATTAATTTGGAAAGAACTGTGTTTATTTCTTTTGTGTAGATATCTAATTTTTCGCCAAATTCATTATTTAAGATTCCCTCATTAAATAGCGATAAATAGTTTGCAGAGTTATTGTCTTCTAAGAAAATAGGACTTTTATCAAGTGCCATCATTTTGGTGATATCACGATTATCAAATAAATGAAGATTATGAAGGGCATAAGAATTTATCATATTAATAAAATCTATTACAAAAGAAAATTCATTGTTAAGTTTTAAAATATCAATAAACTCCTCACTAAAGATGAAGCTACAATTACTTTCTTCTTTTTTTCCTTTTAACATTAGTAGCATTGGAAATATATTGTTTGAATTATTTGTTAATAATTTTAAATTATTAAGGGGAGTAATAAATTTCATTAAATCAAGAGGATTTCTTTCCACTTTAAAGATTGTTTTCTTTTTAGTGAAGGCGTCATTTTCATATTTTCTGTATGTTAAAGTTTCTGAATCAATGAATACACTATTTTCTTTTGTATCTTTTTTGATATCAACTGTATAATCAAATATATAATGTTCTTCATTATTATTAAAATATATCTTCATTGACAAGGTTGATATCATTTCTTCGTGAGAAATTAAATTAAAAATATTATTTTGTAATGAATTATAACTTATAATTGATTTAAGAATTCCTAAGGAATTAATTAACGCTGATTTAGAACTTCCGTTTTGTCCATAGATTCCTATAATATCTGATGTAGTAAAATCAAAATCACCATTTATTACTTGATTATATGAATCAAAGGTTATCTTTCCCATTTTTAAGTTTTTAATATTTTTAACGGAAAGTTCAAGTATTCTAATAATATTTTTCATTTTATCACCTCAATTTTTATTATAGCATATAAGAACTTGAAAATCAATATATTTTATATAAATTTTTAAGTTTATGTCTGTTTATTTGGGTATTATATAGTTAACTAAAAAAGAGCCATTTCTAGCTCTTTACTTTACCCATAAACCATGAAGATTGCAATAAGCAAATACTGCTGATACTTCTTCTTCTGAATCAATTGTAAATGTTACTTTTGGTTCAGTATTTGGTACTAAGTGTTTGATTTGAGTTCCTTTAGTTGTTTCTAATACAACCCACTCAATAAAGTGTTCTGGAATCATTGGGTGTAGAACACTACCAATTTGAACATACACAACATTATTTTTTATTTCATATTCAGGTATGTGTTTTTCTCTTGCTGCATCAACAGTTCCTGGAATTAATTCTTTCATTTGTTCTCCACAACAAACAAGAGGAACATTAGTTTCCTTTAATAAAGTAACAATTTGACCACAATGTGAACATTTAAAAAATCTTGATTTCATATTAATTTTCCTTTCTTTCTTCTTTTTTATTTTCTTTCATTTCATTGATTTTATTTGTAATGCTTTTAATTAAATTTGGAAAGGCCTTAACAATACGTTTATTTTCCATTTTCTTTTTAAGCAATTCCAACTTCTCAATTGTTGTAAGGGTAGCACTTGATAAGGTTTTTCCAATGGCTTCTGATGTTACCGAAGCAGCAGCTGATAACATATTTACCTCTTTTGATATCTTTGTTAAATGAGCCATTTGAAGGATTGTAAGAATTAAGTCAATTATGATTATAGTTCCAAAGATAATTATTAATACTAAACCTACTTGATATGGTATCTTCATCAAAAGATTGTTGATTCCTACATGAAGAATATCAACTACTATTAAGCATATTACACCCCAAATAAAAGAGAATTTAACACATATGTATCCTTTAAAATTCCATTTTTGACAAGTGTAGTCCCACCATTTAGTGTGAAAGAATTTTTCAAGAACAAATCCAGTCACAAGTTCAAGAAGGGTAGTTAAAATTATTGAACAGATAAATAACAAAAAGACGTTGTTTTTTACAGGAGTTAAACATAATAACACTATTACTACTCCTGTTCCATAAATAGGACATACTGGGCCATTAAGAAATCCTCTATTAATAAACTTGTTTGTTCTATATGTTGCATAGATAACTTCCATACACCATCCTAAAAATGAATAGACAAAAAAGTATAATAAAAGTTGGTATAAAGAAAAATCGCCAATTATTATCTTATCCATAGTTATCACCCTTTCATGTATAATTTTACCATTTATAACTATTATTTGTAAACTATTTTGATAAAATAAAAAAAGTTTTTACTCTTTTTGTAAAAACCTTTTTTGTGTATGAATTTTAATAAATTAATTAGCAGTTTAGTCAGCGCATTTTAAAGATTCTACCATATTAATCTTTTTATTTTTTCTTGAAATTAAGAAACTAACTAAGAGTGTAAGCAATAATGTTAAGACTATTGTTAAGACATATGTTAAGAATTTAACGCTTGGAATCATTTCATATTCTGATGCTAGTTTTTCACTTAAGTATTTTAAAGTTGCAACTCCTAAAGGAATACCAATGATTAAACCTACAAATGTAAGCCATAAGTTTTGAGATATTAACAATTTACCAATGTTTTTGTCTTTAAATCCCATTACTTTAAGAGTGGACATCTCACGATAACGTTCCATAAAACTCATTACACCAAGGTTATATAAAACGACAACTCCAAGAATTAATGCGGCTACAATTAATAATGCAATCATAATATTCATTAAATCTAAGAATGTATCAAACGATTTAATGATATTTTCTTTAGTTTGCATATTTAGTATTAATGAGCTACTATCAATATTTTGTTGAGACTCTTTAGTAAATACCTGATCATAGTGATAATTGTAATTAATTGAATTTGCATAATTGGTAGTCATCACAATGGCTTCATTTAAACTTCTTATAATTCCAATAATTTTAACTTTATAGGTTTTATTATCACCATAAGGAGAAAATTCAAATGTATCGCCAATGGTCTTTCCAATTTTATCAGCAATTCTTTTACATATATATACTCCATTATCTTCTAAAGAAATGAAATTACCATCATTATTAATAAATCTTACAAGATTATATCTTATATCATATACTTCCAATGATAGAGTTTCTTCATCCACTTTAACACTATCTTGACTCATATAGTCTGCATGATATTTTTCACCAAGAATGATAGTTTCTTCATTTGTTGCGGTTTCAGAAATGTTAATTCTTAGTTCATAATTTATTGCTTTGTTATAGAAGATATCAAGAAAATCATTCATTGTATCACCCATACCTAAAGAGCCAATGACTAAAATTGTACATCCAATGACTCCAATTAAGGTCATTAAAGATCTTGCTTTATGTCTCATAATATCCCTTAAATTCCATTTTGTACCAAAATCTAGTTTTCCCCATAATTTTGTTTTTTCCATCAATAATGGTTTTACCTTTTTAGGAGTGTAAGTTCTTAAAACTTCAGCAGGGCTTCCCTTTAACATTTGTTTAATTGATAAGAAACCTACTAGTAGTAAGAAAATATTTATTAAGACAATTACAATCCAAGAGAATGTAGGCATGTATAGTTTCCATTCAGGCATATCCATATATGTACCCATCGCTCCTTCAGGATTCATTATATAAAAGGCTACAAGATAACCAAGGCCAATTCCAATTAAGGTACCTACTATACCAATTAATAGTGAAAAGGACATATAATGTAAGATTATCTTTTTATCTTTAAAACCTAGGGCTTTTAATATTCCTATTTGTGTTTTTTCATTTACTGCAAGACGATGCATTGTTGTAACCATGATCAAAAGAGCTATTGCTAAAAATAATACTGGTAAAACAAGAGCCATGGTTTTTCCTTCTTGTACTTCACCTTGGGATTGTACATAACTGATTGTTTCATCACGAGATAAAATTACTGATGTTTTTTCAAGAACTTCATCTACTTTATTAGATATTTCTTTTTTTTCTAAACTTGATTTTAAATTAATTTGCGTAAAGAATTCAGCACCTAAAACATTTTTTATAAGTTTAGGACTCACATAAGCAAAACCATATGAATGGTAATCTGGCATTAGTTGTGAAGTATCAGGTAAACAAATTAAGTATTCACCAGATTTAATTAGGCCTTTGATATATGTATTAATTTCTAATCCTTTATATTCTAATGTAAGTTTATCATTAACTTTTAAATTGTTCTTTTCAGCATATTTATCAGAAATCCAAATGCCATCTATACTTTCACTATCATATTTTTCTCCATCCATTAACAAGAATGAAGATATGGTCATAGATTCAGAAACTGTTAGTGCTATCTTTTTACTTTCACCTTTGACAGATACATCAACTGACAAGTATCTTGTAGCATCATCTACACCTTCAATTGCTTTTACTTTTTCTAATTCTTCCTTGGAAAATCCTGTTTCACTAATTATTCTATAATCAGCAAAATTTGTTTCATTAAAAAATTTAGAAGTATTTTGATTAATACTATTCCATTCCATATTAAATCCTGCAAATATTCCGATTCCGATTGCAATCATAATTATCATGGAAATGAATTGTGCGCGGTATAACTTTATTGTACGAAGTAATTTTTTAAAGAGCATATTACCACTCTACTTCCTCAACACTTAATGGATGTTCTTGATTTTCATATGATTTAATTTTTCCGTTTTTTACACGTATTATAACATCAGCAATTTTTGCAATATTTTGATTGTGAGTAACTATTACAATTGTTTTATTATGATTTTTACACATTGAAAGTAATAATTGTAATACCAGTACACCAGTTTTTGAATCAAGTGCTCCTGTTGGTTCATCACATAAAACTATTTCTGGATTTTTTGTTAAGGCTCTTGCGATGGAAACTCTTTGTTGTTCACCACCTGATAGTTCAGATGGGAAATTATTCAAATGATCTATTAGTCCTACTTCTTCTAGCATTTCTTTTGCATCTAGGTGATTTGGGGATATTTCATTTACTAAACTTATATTTTCATATACTGTTAATGTAGGTATTAAATTATAAAATTGAAAAATAAATCCTACTTTATTTGCTCTATATTCAGCAAGTTCATCACTTGTTAATTTTGAGATATCTTGGTTATCAACAATTATTTGACCTTTCGTTGGTGTATCAAGTCCTCCTAGTAAATTTAGTAAAGTTGATTTTCCGGCTCCACTTGGGCCAAGAATTACTATTAACTTTCCTTCTTCTAATGTTAAATCAACATCATCTAAAGCTCTTAGTTCATGATCTCCGGCTGTATATATTTTACTCACACGTTTAAATTCAACGATATTCATTGTTTTCCTTCTTTCTTTAAAAAATGCTTACCTTCGGGAGTTAACAAAAGGTAAGCATTTAATTTATTTATTAATTATTATTTTGATTGGTTTTTTTTATTTCTTTACAACATTCACTACTTTGAGAACAATAGTTACAGCCACAAGAACATGATGATTTACCTTTTTTCTTGTTTTTTATTTGTAAAAATATTGGAAGAAGTACTAAACTTATAGCAACAATGATAATGATTGGTTCAAACCATTTCATATTATTTCTCCTTTCTAAATGTCATAAATTTTTATTTTTTATTAAGCTATTTTTTTATTCTTTGTTAATTTACCACTTAAGTATAGTCCTAAAACAACTACTGCAGCAATTAACACTAATATTACAATTATGCCAGCGATTACTGAGGCTTCAAGTAATGCGCCTAACCAGTAAATGATTAGAGATACTACATATGATGCACCAAACCACCATAGAAGTGTTACAAGGAAACCTTTTTTACTACTTTCTGATTTAGCTGTAGCAACTGCTGCGAAACATGGAAGAGTAAATAGATTATAAGCAGCAAATGCATAAATAGCAGCATGAGAAAGATTAATTGTACCTTCTTCAAGTCCAAGTGAAGCCATAGTAGCAACTACATCTTCTTTTGCGATTAAACCAGTAATTGTAGCAACTGAATATTTCCATCCATCAGGACCCATAGCCCATCCAAGTGGATAAAATACATATTTTAATACATGACCAATATCAGCAAGCATACTTTTACTAATATCATCAACTAAGCCATTCCAGAATGCCCAACTAAAGTTAGATAAGAACCAAATTAAGATAATTGATGCTGTGATAATTGTTGATGCTTTATATAAGAAGTGTTTAAATTTTTCCCAAAGGTGAGCAAGTAAGTTCTTTACTTGAGGACGATGGTATGCAGGAAGTTCCATAATGAATGGAGGTACTTCACGATTCTTGCTGAACAACTTCATAATTAATGCTGAAATAATAGCGACAACGATACCTAATAGGTAAATTGTGAATACGAATATATCTCCTAGGAATGAACCTGCAAATACTGTAGCAAGCATTGCCCAGATAGGAGCTTTGGCACCACAACTAAAGAATGGAGTAAGTCTGATTGTTAAATCACGTTCTTTTTCATCTTCTAGAGTTTTTGTTGACATCATTGCAGGAACGCTACAACCAAATCCCATTAGAAGAGGAATGAATGATTTACCAGAAAGTCCAAATTTTCTGAATGCTCTATCCATAATGAAGGCTACACGGGCCATATAACCAGAGTCTTCAAGAATAGAAATGAATAAGAATAGTAACAATACTTGAGGAATGAAACTAAAGATTGAATCAATACCTGTTAATAATCCATCAACAATTAAACCAGTATACCACTGACCTTCTGGCATCCAACCAGCAACAAGATCAATTATTGAACCAGTAAGCCATCCCATCCAACTTTGGAGGAAGACACCAAGAGAAGGAATAATAATACTTACAACACCATCAAATACTTCACCTGAAGCTTCTGCGGCTTCTTTTGCTTCTGCAAACAAACCTTCATAGCCCATGCCAGTGAAGAAATTAATCCATCCTTTGTTAGTTATTTCTAAGCCAAAGATTCTATTTAGGAATAATAAATCTTCTGAGAAAACAAAGTGGAATACAGCAAACATAATTACTAGGAAGATAGGAATACTCCATACCTTGTGTGTTAAGACTTTATCAATCTTATCTGATTTAGTCATAATTTCATTATTATTGCTCTTTATAACTGTTTTTGCAAAATTCTTAGTAATAAATTTATATCTTTCATCAGCAACTAAAGCTTCAAAGTCACCTTCAAATGCAGAACTATTAACTTCTGATTTTAACGCTTCAACTTCGTCAAGAATATCTGCATGATTCTTTACTTCTAGTTCATCATTTTCAACTAATTTTACAGCATGGAATAAAGGACTTGAAACTCTATTCTCAAAACGACCTTCTACAACCTTAATTAGTTTTAATAATTCAGGGTTTTCAATTACTGTTGATCCAGAACGAGATTTTTGAGTTTGTTGATAAGCAACTTCCATTAATTTTTTAATGTTTTCGCCCTTTAGAGCACTAATTTCAACAACTGGAACATTTAATTTCTTTTCTAAATCTTCTACTAAAATTTGAGAACCTGATTGTCTCACTAAGTCCATCATATTTAAAGCAATAACGATAGGAACATCAATTTCTAATAATTGAGTAGTTAAATATAAGTTTCTTTCTAGATTTGTTGCATCAACTACATTGATAATACAGTCTGGTCTTTCATCAACTATAAAGTTTCTTGATACAATTTCTTCTGGTGTATAAGGACTTAATGAGTAAATACCAGGTAAATCGACAATATCAACTTTTTCAGTTAGTTTTTTATACACACCTTCACGTTTATCAACAGTAACGCCAGGCCAGTTACCAACATGTGCTGTAGATCCAGTTAAGGTATTAAATAAAGTGGTTTTACCACAGTTAGGATTTCCCGCAAGTGCAAACTTCATTATTCATTCACCTCTTTGTTTACTTCCATTAAAATTTTATTTGCTTCATCTTTTCTAAGTGTTAATTCATATCCTCTAATAGTTACTTCGATAGGATCACCAAGTGGTGCATGTTTTCTAAGAACAACTTCAGTTCCTGGAGTTACACCCATATCAAATAATCTTCTTTTAATTTTTCCCTCAGCTTCGATTTTCTTTACAATCCCTTGTTCGTTAATCTTAAATTCATTTAAGTACTTTGTCATTTTTTAAACTTCCTTTCTCAAGCAACAATTACTTTAAGTGCTGTGTCTTTATTTAAGGCTAAAGTTGTATCTAAAACCTTAATTATTAAATCTTTAGATGAATGCGAAATAACAGTAATGGTGTTACCAACACATAAGCCTAGATTATTTAGATGGCGTTTAGTCTTTTCATCAGTTAAAATTTTAACAATTTTTAATTCTGAATCAAGTGGAGCAATGAAAAGTGGCATAAAAACTCCTTTCTAGTTAGTTAATGCTAACTTATACTTCATTTAAAAAGCTATTTATATAGCTCATTTAGTTAGTGCACGCTAACTTGTGTTTTTAATTAAAAGTTAGCTATTGCTAACACACACATACCATTATACTTTTTTTTCTTTAAATGTCAAGAGTTATGATTAGTGAAAACGTTTTTAGTATTTTCATATAACAAAAAAAGAGTGGGCTCTTTGTAACCGAGCTCACTCGTCATCTTATCGACTAAAATAAATAAAACCATTTGGTTTGAGTGTTACGACACTCATTCCTCCGATGAATACGTATATATTTTATCTTTTAATATTTAATTGTCAAGATTATTGACTTTTTTTATCATTTCTACTAGGAATCTGTAAAATGCATCTCCTATTTGAAGGTATCCATCCATTGATGGATGAAGTCCATTAATGCCAATTCTTTCAACTATTTTTGATCTATTGTTAACTGGAATTTCTTCAACAGGATAGTTGTATTCACTATCAAATTGAGCTTTAGTATCAAAATAAACAGTATAGCCGCTATATGGCATCATATTACAAAGTTTTTCTAACCATTCATCATAATTAAATGCAGTTAAGGCATAGCCATACCAATCGTGATAGTATCCACTTGCTCCATAACATGCTGTTACGCCACCATTACAACAAGGTTGTTCTATTCCCATAATGCCAATTAAAGCTTGAGGAAAAGCTTGATGTAATTTTTCTATGAACTTAGGTGCATACTCCTTATGATTTGTGAATTCTGTTGAATATGGCATATATAATCCATTACCTGTCAAAAAGGTAAATACTAAGTCTGGTTGTTCAAAATTATTATCCTTAATATACTTAATAAAATCAACTTCTTTAGTATCACTATTCCAAAAAGGATTAGCATCAACATATTCATATTTGCTAATTTCTAATATTACATCGTGATCTATACACTTGATTGTTTGACCTATTGTTGGATTTACCAATGAAGTGTTATTACTACTTCTTTTAAATTTTAAAGATGAATCTTTTATTTCTATTAGTATAAATTCTAAATTACTTGATTCCCATCTTGTATTAAGATATTTTGTTGATAAGTTAAAATTTCCATATATAATTAGTGATGAAGTCCTACTTTCAGTTTCATAATCAAAGAAAGTTTTCCATTGCCATCCCCCATAACCTTCATACCCTATTTCTTCTTTTTTCATCTTACCAATGAAATTTAAAAGATTGGGAAAGATATCATTGTATTTATTATATCCTACATATGGCCAAACTCCATTTACTGTTTCACTATCACCTATACATAAAATATTTAATGGCTTCTTTGCTTTAGAAACTTCATTAACGATCAAGGTGGTGTCTTTTTGTTCTATGACATTTCCTTCATCATCTAATACTTTAATAGTTAATATGTATTCTCCAACTTCTTCTTTGGTTGGTGTATATGTAAAATAGCGATTATATGTAAAACCTTTTTCACATTCCGCAATAATATAATACAGATATGGATTGTGCTTTTTGATAACCCCTCTAAAAAATAATTCAAATCTATCTCCAACAACTAGATAATATTTTTCTGCTAATGAAATCATTTAAATTCTCCTTATATTCCTAAAATTATTAGGATTATTATATGAATAATTAAGTTCAAAGCCGTTATAAAGAATTGACTTTTTGCTTTTTTACTATTTAAAGCATTTAAAAAAATTAAACACACCATTATAAAAATATAAGCAATATAAAATATAACAAGGGTTTTACTTATATTACCATTTAGTATTTTTTCAAGTAATATATTTTTAATCGTTGTGACCGTAAAATATAAGTTAAAAGGGAAAGCTAAGATTATTAGTATTTTTAACTCTAAAATTTTGTTAATAAAGCCACTTGTATTTCCGTTTTTCTTTAAACTTATTCCGCTAAATAATAATGATATTAATAAACATATTACCAGAAGTGCTACTAGTATTTTATTAAAATATGAATTGTATTCACTATTTATGTGTATGTATGCATTTGTTATTGCATAGATAATTGCGGTTATAACTAATATACCTACAAAAATTAAATTTTCCATTATTTCATATTTAGTAATTTTGAGATTTTCTTCACAATTTATTTCCATGGTCTTTTTAGTGAAAATTACCATTATAGAAAGGGAGCATAAAAATAATAATGATATTAAAATCATAAGTAAATTCATATTTTTGTACCTCTTCAAATATTTTATATTAATAATATACACTACATTTTAAATTAAATCAACTTTGTTTATCTATTAAGCTACAAACTACTTATTATTTATAAAAGAAAAAAGGTGATGATCACCTTTTCTAAACTTTTACATCTTAGAAATTTTACGTACTGTATTTGCGGTTCTAATTGTTAGTTTGCAAGCAACACCTGTATTGATAGTTTTGGACCACCAGTTTGTTTTTCGATAATCTTTTAAATTAAATGACCAAAACACAGTTGAATTATAATTCTCAATTTGTTCTAATCCTTCTTTTGGTTCACCAATTTCATTGTATACATCTGAAAATGTTAATGGTTGCATAATAAAAATTAGATTATCATAAATTTCTTCATTTTCTTGTCCCCACCACTCAGGAGCATGAGTTAACACATCTATGAGATCTTCTTGTAATATGACAAAAGTAGGCACATCTATATTAAACTGCTGTTTAATCATAGATTCAATTGTTTTTGACAATTCATTAGTATCTTTTTCATCGGTTGAGAAAATTACATTACCACTATTTAGATATGTTTTTACGTTAGTAAACGCTAGTGTTTCAAAATTTTTCTTTAATTCAGCCATTGGTATTTTATTTTTACCACTTATATTAATACCCCTAAGGAGAGCAATATATCTTTGCATTTTTTACCTCAATTAAACTTTTCTAATTATTTAATGTTACTAAAATGGCAGGACTAACTGGATTCGAACCAGTGATGACAGGGTCAGAACCTGTTGCCTTACCACTTGGCGATAGTCCTATATGTTAGGGATATATATATATCCCTACTTAAATAATCTTGTTGCATTTACTGCTTTTTTCCACCCACTATATAGTTTTTCTCTTTTTTGTTCTTCCATTGTAGGTAGAAAGATTTGATTTATTTTTCTTAAACGTTTTAGTTCATCTTTATTTTTCCAAACGTTTGATGCAAGACCTGCTAAATATGCTGCCCCCAAGGCTGTGGTTTCTAAACATTCTGGTCTTACGATCTTACAGTCTAATAAGTCTGATTGAAACTGGATTAAGTAATTGTTAATGCTTGCTCCTCCATCAACACCTATGACAGATATTTTAACTTCTGCATCTTCCTTCATTACTTCCATCACATCTTTTGCTTGATAGGCAATAGATTCTACTGCCGCATTAATGAAGTCTCTTTTTTTGGTTGCTCTAGTTAAACCAAATACAGCTCCTCTTGCATCATTATCCCAATATGGAGTACCAAGGCCTACAAAAGCAGGAACAATGTAAATTCCATTTGAACTTGGAATTTCATTAATATCACTATATGTTTCCACATCACTTGATTTTGTTATTAATTGCATTCCATCTCTAAGCCACTGAACAACGGAACCTGCAATAAAGACAGAACCTTCAAGTGCATATTCTACATCACCATTAATACCCCAAGCAATTGTTGTTAACAAACCATTTTGTGATTTAACAATATTTTTCTTCGTGTTCATAAGCATAAAACAACCAGTTCCATATGTACTTTTAACATCACCAAGATTAAAGCAACATTGTCCAAACAATGATGCTTGTTGGTCACCAATTATACTGCAAATAGAAATATTTAAATTGGGATCTATTGATTTAAGTTTTGTCGCAATACCATAGTTTTCACTAGAATTTACAACTTGAGGTAGCATCGATTCATCAATGCCTAATATATCTAATAACTCTTTATCCCAACTTAATGTATGAATATTAAATAGCATTGTTCTTGAAGCATTAGAATAATCTGTAATGTGAAGTTTTCCCTCTGTTAAAAGCCAAACTAAGTAACTATCAACAGTGCCAAACAAAAGTTTTTTTTCATGAGCTAATTCTTTTGCTCCATTTACATTGTCTAAAATCCATCTAATTTTGGTTGCTGAAAAATATGGATTAATTATTAAACCTGTTTTTTCCTTTACCATATCTAATAAACCATCTTCAATTAATTTATCACATATATCTTGAGATTGTCTTGATTGCCATACAATAGCATTATAGATTGGCAGTTTTGTTTCTTTATTCCATACTATTGTTGTTTCTCTTTGATTAGTTATACCAATAGATTTAATTAGAGTTTCATCAACCTTTGGATTCAATAGTACTTCTTTTACAACCTCATAAACTGTTTCCCATATTAATGTTGCAGATTGTTCAACCCAACCACTTTTAGGGCATATTAGAGGTATCTCCATCTGACTAGATGCAATAATTTGACTATCTTGATTAAAGATGATAGCTCTACTACTTGTTGTTCCTTGATCAATTGCTAAGATTAACTTTTCCATTAGTTCCTCCTATAAATAAAATAAGCCTACTGAAATACATGCTTGAGCTAAGATATATGGTATCATCAAATAGAAATGAGATTTTTTTATTTTTTTAATAAAAACACTATAAACTAAAATGGCATCACTAAGTACAAATAACATAAAGCCCAAAGAAACCATTATGCTAAATTTTGATTTAGCAACTAAAATTACAGATAAGCTTAAAGCAATTCCAACTAAAAGAATAAAACTATATATTGAACAACATACTGTTAATTGTTTTAAATATGGTTTAAATTTATTATATGTTAGTAAGCACCATAGTCCAAGTGAGACTATAAGTATTAAATAGAAATACCAACCAAATGTAAATGGCATCCATAAAATCATTTTTACAATATATAGTACAAAACCTATGAAAAATGAAACACCACCAATTGCGAAAAATAATTTTTTTTCTTGGAATAGCAATATAATATCACCAACTAATCCACAAAATAATGCTAGTAATATATATATATCAAACTTCTTATTAACAATCATATATATTAGAAAACTAATAAACAAAGTCCCAGTTAAAAATGGTTTTGATATTTTACGTAATAAATTATTTTCCTTAAATGCGGCTACTAAATGAAACATTGCTATACATGCATATATAACTAATCCTACTTTTATAATCATTATTCAATCTCCTTAATTTACTTATTCAACTACTAAATTTTTTACCCAAATCTTGCTTTTAATTAATAGATAACCAATAACACTTTTGATAATTTCAGTTATTTGAACTATAAAATAAACCAAAACTATTGAAGCATCAGTTAGTTTAACTAACACTAAAGCGAGGGGAAGTGATACTATCCAAACAAATAAACTATCAAATAAGAAAGTTACAAAAGTTACTCCTCCAGCCCTTAATGTGTAAAAACATGAGGTATTAAATGAAAATATTATCATACACCCAGCAATAACAAACATTAAGGAAGTAGCTAACTTTCCAACATTTTGAGATATATCTTTATACAACATTGGAATAATTGGAGCAATACAAGCAAGAATAATGCCAAAGATAAAACATACAATTACCGAAAACATTATTAGTTTTCGATCATTATCAACAGCTTCTTCAAGATTACCTGCACCTAGTGATTGCCCAACCATAATTGAAATTGCTGATGCCATCGCTCCAAATATAATATAAAATAAATTGGTTGTTGTTGAGGATATGCTAAAGGCTTTTAAAATGTCAGTTCCTCTATTTGAATAAATTCTCAATAATAATGTAGTACCAAGTGACCATAATAACTCGTTAAAAATGAGCGGGGTTCCTTTTATTAAAACATTTTTAATTATTCTTTTTGGAACATATACTGATTTAAACACACCTTCAACAAAGTTAAATTTTTTATGATGTTTATGAGTAAAGAATATTAAAAATAACATTTCTACTATTCTTGCGATTAAAGTTGCAATAGCTGCTCCACTAGCCCCCATTGCAGGTACACCTAATCCTCCATATATAAACCACATATTAAAGAGGCCATTTACTACTACGGCGATTGCTCCAGCAATCATTGGTTTTACGGTTTCCCCTACTTCCCTTAATGTTGAGGAATAAATTTGTGAAATTGTATAAGGTAGAAACGTAAAACTTATAATAAATAAATAATCTTTAGCACTAGTCTCAATAGCTAATTTCTCCTCTTGTGATGAGGGATTGGTTAAAAAAGCATTAATTAGATAATCACCAAATACTAAAATTATTAGAATCATTAATAATAGTATAATCAATCCTACCCAGAATTTAAGTCTAAAACATAACATTTGGTTATGTTGGTCATTAGCTCCAAAGTACTGGGCTATATATATACCTACTGCAGCAAGTGCTCCTATAATTACAAAATTAAAGACAAAAATAATTTGGTTTACCACACTAACACCAGCCATTGCTGTATCAGAAAAATTTCCAATCATTACATTATCAAGTAAACTAACAAATTGAGTTATTCCTTGTTGTAACATTATCGGTAAAGCAATTAGTATGACTTTTTTGTAAAATGATTTATCACCAAAATATTTTTTCATATTACCCCCATAAAATAAAAGCCGCTTATAAAAGCGGTTTGTTTTCAAATGGTGATCTGTACGGGATTCGAACCCGTGAGTGCATGCGTGAAAGGCATGTGAGTTAAGCCGCTTCTCCAACAGACCAAAATGAATGGCGGAGTAGAAGGGATTTGAACCCTTGCACCAGTTTCCCGGTCTATGCCCTTAGCAGGGGCACCTCTTCAGCCTCTTGAGTACTACTCCAACGCTCTAATATTATATCGTTTTTTGGGGTTTTTGTCAACTAATATAACTTTTTATTATTTTAGTGTAGTTTAAAGTTGGTATTTATTAGTAAAATATAAATCTCCTTTGTCAATATCTTCAAAGGAGATTTATATTTATAATTAAGCGTTAAATCCTGATTTTGTATAAAAGACTAAATCAATGTGCTTATCATTTATAAATTCTGAAAAGAATGTACATAGATTATATGGCTGTTTTGTGAAGTGTTCAAGTGATGAACAAACTATAATTGTATCTGGATTAAGTTCTAATGCCATAGGAATTGAGAATTTAGCATTTTCATATGTTGACATTGATTTTGATTCAGGAATAATTTTATTTTCATCTAGACCTTTACTTACTAAACAGTTTTTCATTGCTTCAGCTTCACTAATTTTAGTATTTTTATTTGCGACACCACCTGATAGTATTATGTAATCAACATTATATTTTTTTACAATATCTAGGGTTATATTCATTCTTTCTTGCATTGCCTTAGTAAAACTACCATCATCATTAAGACGATTACCAAGTACTATCAATACTGTCATTAGTTTTCACCATCCATTTTTTTAGTAATACCATTTAATTTAATTTCAAATTTTCTAAGTTTTTCTTCAATATTTCTTATATATGATGATTTAATTTTTTCACAATCATCATCAATCATTGATGCTGCTTTTTTGATTGTTTCTGTTTTCTTATAAACATCATCAAGAATTGTTTGAAGACTTGCTAATGGTTTATCAAGATATGTTTCTTTAAGAGAGTTAAATTCTTCCATAAGTAACGTTTGATTTTTTAATTCAAGATCTTCTTTAGTTTTTGTTAATATTAATTGAGAAAAGCGAGTAGTTAATGAAACAATCATATTTAAGAATGTCATCATATATGCAGGACGAACAACATACATATCTTCATATTCAAGTACTTTATAAATTGGTAAATCATTGGGTTTGTCAGTTTCTAGGTTGGAAACGAGAACCGCATATCTGCATCCTTTTTTATTTCTATTCTTATCTAATGCTTTAAAATATGAGGCATTAGTTTTTTTATTCACTGAATCTGGATTTTCATCTTTCATTTCTAAACAAATACTTGCAAGAAGTTCATCAAGTTTATGCTCATTTGTTGTAAAAATCTTAAAGATAAAATCAGCTTTTGAGCCTTTCTCCTCACCATCATCACGTACTACTTCATTGTCCTTCTTCCAAGTACAGTTAAATAAACCTGTTTGCATATATGATAATACTTCATTATTACACCAAGATTCTAAATCTTCTCCCGTTTGTTTTACATTTAATGATGCTTTTTGTCTTTGAAGTGTTTGAATTAATTCTTCTTTTTCTTTAATTATTTTATTTAATTCTTCTTTTTGCTTTGTTAATTCTTCTAGATGTAGAGCAGTTGTTTGAGCCATAATTTCTTTAATTTTTGATTCTTGAGTTTGTTTTAAAATCTCTAGTTCATTTTTTAATTTAGTGATTTGTTCATTATATTTTAAAACCAATGTTTTTTCTTGCTCGTTTAGTCTTAGTTGAATGTTTGTTTCATTATTTTTAGTATTATTCTCTGAATCAAGTTTTAATTTAGCAATTTCCATTTTTAAAGCAGTTATTTCTTCTTGATATTTTGTTAGAAGTTCTTGCTCTTTAGTTTTTAAATTTAATTCATTTTGTCTACTTAACTCTTCTAATTTGGTATTTAATTTGGTAATCTCTGCCTCATGAAGCTTTCTTTCAATTTGCTTTTGTTCTTCTAGCTTCTTTTCGTATATTTTGTCCCTTTGAAGATTAATGGCTTCTTCTATTAAGGTAGTATCAACTCTAGTTAATTCTTCTAAATCAATGATATCTCCTATGTGGGCTTCTTCACATATTTCTAATGTTGTTTTGTTTATTATTTTTACTTGTATCTTACTCATATTAATTCTCCTTACTATAATTATATAAGTTATTGAAAAAATAATCAAATTTTTTGAAAAAACAAGATGAAAAAATCATCTTGTTTCTATTTCTATTTTGTAAGTTCTACTTTTCCATTATTCCATTTATATGTATATCTACTTGAATTATATGTTGTTATATCTGATTTATTCCATTCTGAGCCATGAATAACTAAATATACTTGTTTTTCAGTATCTGTTTTTTCAAAGTAGCTTTCTAATTTTTCTAGTTTAATTTCAAATTTAATAGGACCATAGCCATTACTTGTTTTTTCCTTTTCAAAGTCAGACCCTTTTACTGAAAATAATACTTTTTCAGAGTAGTTACTACTAGATAGTGGATCATCAAATGATATTGTAAAATAGTAGTCTAGTGCCATATTTGCATTTTTTTCAGCAATCATTTTTCCTTTTAATACATATCCATCTTTCAATTTTTCATGAATGTCGTATGCTACTGTTACATTGTCATCTTCAACTCTTCCGTCTCCCATTGATAAAATAACTTCATATTTTGGACCACAACTTACCATAGTAAACATAAAGAATAAGCTAACCATAACTAAACAAAATTTCTTCATTATATTTTTCCTCCCATTTAATTTTAGAAAAATTATATAATATTTTTTACTATAACTCAATTGAAATGATTAGTTATTTTTTATTGTTTTAATTAAATTGATAACTGAATACAACATTACGACGAAAAGTATTACTAAACTGGATGTTACTGATACTATTAATATATCACTATTTATTCCACCATTAATCATTATTAGCTCTTGTAGTAATATTAGTATTGAAACAAATGCCTCAACAACTGATAATTCTTTACTAAATCTTACTATTACATTATCTTCTTTTTTTAAAAAATGAATTAACATAATAGCAAGTTTATATGTTGTATAGGTATCAATAGTGATTACTGGAATAATTTTCATTTTTATACAAAGGTTCTATTAAAATTTAACTCATTAAAAAAAGAGATGTTACAGTATTTACTTTTATTATTAGATGTAATCATGACTAATTTTTGACATGTTTCCATTTCAATACATTAATCATATGTTTCTTGCTTTTTCTTATAGCACATTGTTTTATTAAGCATAGTTTATCACAAAAAGGAGCTTTAACACCTTCTGCTAGTCATCCTAAGCGATTAATCATTTAAAATGTATTTTCAACTTTATTGAGGAGTGACCATTCTTTTGCTACCTTTACTCTCATTATTAATTGTAGGTATTCTTGCTTGACATTCAGTATAGTTTAATTCATATATTCCAATTAATTTATTTATATTTTATCATTCATAAATTTACTATCTTTCGTTTCATGTCTATATATTTTATAAGTTGCGACTAATGTGTATTCAACACTATCTGGTTCATCATCATAATATTGAATACTATCATAATAGTATCCATCATGTGAAAGACAAGTTTCTAAAAAGAAGATAAATATTCCCATATCTATCATATTATAATATCTAACTTTTTTGGATGGCATTGTTCCTCTTTTGCCGGGTTTTTTATATCTATAAACCTTTATTTCTCCGTTAGAACTTTCAACTTTCCACGGTTGTAAATTACATGCACTAGGTGCAAAACGAATTATATCAGCCGAGGGAATTAAGTTACCACTCCATACTTCATTAAGAGGTTTTCTTTTTGATTTAAACATATCTTTTCTAAATGATTCACTTGGCATTTTTGCGATGGCCATCATGATTACAAAAGAAAGGTCATCACTTATTTTTTCCTCATCTGGTCTTCCTACTCCATACCAAAGTGATCCCATATTTCTTGAAGCAAGCCAAAGATCAATTTGTTCTCCCATATATCCAATATTTCTTAAATAGTTTCCTTTAACTTCGCTATAAAATTCAATAACATACTCGGCTCCTCTATTACATGATGTTTCATCTTCTTTGACTACCTTAATTTTTGTTTTAATAGTTAAATCTAGTGGTTTTACTAAATTAATATACTCTTTTAATTCTTTTAGTTCAAATGGTGATATTCTTTTTTGATTTCTAAATAAATGAAAAGATTTACGTCTAAATATTAAATCATAATAATTCATATTTTCTCCTTAATTTTTTGTTTCTTACCTTTTTTTCATTATAGTTAATTATGTGACTTTTGTCAAATAATGAGTATATATATTAAAAGGCTTAATATAGAATATATATTAAGCCTGTTTGTTGACAAATGTTTTTTGCTTTTATTCATTTTATAGAAAATATGAGTTTTTGAAAAATTTTTTATACAAATTAATATATATAATCTTCTTCCTTTTCATTTCCTTTAATATTTTTAGAAATAGCAAAAGGATAGACAAAGACACCTAGGAATAAAGCAACAATGGTTGCGAGGATTACTGCCAATATAGCTAATATTATACTAAGTATAAATAATATAATTTTTATTACGATAAGTGAAACAATACCATCTAAACTGAAATCAAAAATTATTCCTGGCATTTTAACAAATCCCCATGAAGCAATTTCACACCAAAGTTTAGGAAGAAAAGTATTATTTAAAATCATTGTCGCAATAAAACAAAACGCCATTACACTTGTTATTATACATTCAATACCATTAGATCTATCACCTTTTGCTATGGCTGAAAATCCTGTTATTAAAAATAAAATTGCCACTATAGTTGACCATACAAATGAATGAATTCTTTTTTTCTTTAGTTTTTCTAAAAATTCTTGATGTCTTTTTTCTTTTTCGAGTTTAATCTTTTCTTCTCTTTTTTGCTGGCATTCACCACATAAAATTTTTTGACGTGTTTCAGTATGAGTAGTTCTACCTTTTTTTACTTTTATTAATTCATCAACTCTGTTTAAATCATCTGAATCATAAATAGGTTTATTACATTCTTCACAAATTCCAAGTACTGGACTTTTTTCTTGAACTACTACATGTTCTACAATTTGTACTTTTTCTTCTACATCATTTTGTTTTTTCATTTCAAATAATTCATCTAGTGAACAATTCAAAATCTCACAAATATCTTTTAATGTATCAAATGATGGTTCTGCATCATCATTTTCCCATCTTGATACTGCTTGATAAGTTATGTGTAACCCATCTGCTAATTCTTTTTGAGTAAGTCCTGCTTTTGTTCTATACTCCTTTATTTTATGGCCAATTCCCATTTTAACACCTCCATGACCTAATTTCATTTTCATTATACACTTTAAGTCATAAAAAGTAAATTAATGTTTCTTTGAATTACTCAATTTTTTGTTGAGTTGACGCTTTTTGAAAAATTATAATTGCATTTGATTAAATTTTTTAAAAATTTAATCATTTATTCTTCTAAAATATATTTTTTTATTTTTTAAACTAATTTTTTGAACGATGAATTTATACTCTAACGTTTCATTTTTGTAATTTAAAAATGAATGGTCTATGTTAAAACCCATGATTTTATTAATCTCATCAAATGTTAGGAACAATTCTGTATTAATTGAATTATTAAATAAATTATAATTATATTCCCAGAAAATATTATATTTACTCATTAAAGTCATCCTGCTCAAACTGATCGTATTGTCTACTTGATAGAACTAATTCTCTTAATTTTAAGCAAACTTCTTGAGCATCTTTTACATCATAGACACTAAATGTTTCCCCATTTGTTAATGTTATCATAATTTTACCTGATTTATAAGTTGAACCTAGAATTCTTCTCAATTTTTTACTTGGTCTATTTAATCTATAATCAATATTTTCTGTTTCACTAAAATCAATTATTCTTTCTTTGTGATTCCTAATAATTACTTTCTTATTTTCTACAATTACCGCAATATTATTTAGTGTTAATTGAAGTATCATAAGAACTAATATGTATATCGTACAAACTGAAATTATTATAAGTAAGATTTTAAAAAAGGATTCTTCACTACCTATAACAAATAAATTAAATAATACCCAAGCCGTGCAACAACAAAGCAACAAGAAAAAACAAACAGAATAAATTTTTCTCCACTTTATTCTTTTAAACATATATATATCTTCCATCTTAATTTCCCTCTCTTTTATTTGCTTCTTTTATTTTTTAGTCATTAAAACACATCATAATTTATATACTACTTTAAATTCTTCATATACAACTTTCATATCACATGTAAATTTCATATTTATTTTTAACAAACTTTCTGTAAAAAAAGTTTGATGTACTTTTCTCCAGTACTTTAAAGATTTATTCCCTTCGCCTTCTTTATATGCATGTTCTGTAGATACTTTATTGAAAGGAATAATATCTACTTTTATATTTTGAATAATACAAACAGCATTATTATTGGAATCTACGATAACACTATAATCATTATTTTTAGGAAGTGGTTCATTTTCAATCTCATATAATATATATAATGAAGAAGTTCCCGTTTTGTGTCCAGTTATAACAAGTTGAGAAAGAAGATCAGGGTCTACACCAAAAGACCATACCTCATATTCATCTTCATCTATTTGTTTTTCATTTGTAAATCTTTCCCACAATTCTTTTGGAGTCATGTTTATAAACCTCTAATCAATAAATTTAAGCTACTAATATTATATCATCATACCTAATAATTTTGCTAATATTATCTCTTACATATTTAAATTGATAACTTATTTTTCAATATCCTTAAGTAATAATATTTTGTAGATATATAAAATAGGGTATTATAACTATAATTGGATAAAATAAAAGACCTTCTACTTTAGAAGATCTTTAACTTTCAAAAATGGGGCGAATGAAGGGATTCGAACCCTCGCGTGACGGAGCCACAATCCGCTGTGTTAACCGCTTCACCACATTCGCCATCGGTTTTACTGGCAGGGGCAGTAGGAATCGAACCCACATTGACGGTTTTGGAGACCGGTGTACTACCGTTGTACGATGCCCCTCTTAGTTGCTTTAATATTATAACAAATTATTTATGTTTTTGCAACTATTTAACTTTAAAAGAAAATATAGATAGTCTAAACAACTACCTATATTCTAATATGTGATTAAATTTTAATTAATCAATGCATTCAAATGTTTGACAGCTTGTAACATCTGGAGTAATGCCATGTGATGGATCAACTTTTAATTCTCCATTTACATTTTTAATTTCAATACGATCTGCATAACATCTTTGACCTTTTTCAAAAACACAATTTGTAACATCACAATATACTTCTGTAACTATACTAGGAGTATTTCCATCAAGAATGGCAAATTCTACATCATGATGACCATTGTTACACTCATAACTATTACAGTATGTTTGTTTTTTGTTTTTAGCTTCTGGCCCATCTACATCAATATAATTTTTAGCACATAGCCAATCATAATTATAAATACATTGTTCGACTTGACATTTTAATTTTGGCATTATATCATCCTTTCTTTATTTATATTATGATCATAATATATATATCTTATACATAAATAATAAAATTCATTTGACTTTTCTATAAAAATGTGATAGAATTATAATTGCATTAAAAGGAAAGAAAGGAGTCATTCTATGAAAGGTTTAATTAAATGGTTTGATGATGCTCCACTTATTGTTAAAATTATTTTAGCATTACCAGTTATTAATATTACTTGGGGTATTTATCGTTTATGCAAGAGTCTTGTATCAGGAAATGTTCTAGCTATCTTACTTGCAATTATTCTATTAGTCGCTGGACCTACAGTTTGGTGGATTGTTGACTTAATCGCAATCTTATTAACAGGAACTATTCTTTGGTTTAAATAAAAATCTAAAATGATAAAACTCTAGTTATCTAGAGTTTTATTTTTGCTTTTTTAATGATATATATGCTATAATTTAAAAAAAGAAATCAGGAGATACCAATGTATAAAAAGATTTTAATTCCTATTTTATTTATTTCACTGCTATTTACTTTTACGGGTTGTAAACCAGAAGTTAAAAGTGAAGAATATTCTGTCATATTTAACTTAATGGGTGGTGAGAGCACTGATGAAAGAGTAAGTGAAAAACTAACTGTAACTAGAGGAGATACAATTTCACTTCCTATTGTAACTAAAAGCGGTTATATTTTTAATGGTTGGACCACTCATTTGCAAGAATCTATGAAGTCTGATTTTGATGAAAATACACAAATAACTTCAAATATTGTCCTTTATGCAATGTGGAGAAGACCATATTTATACTTAGATGCAAATGGTGGGGTTATAACCAAATATAAAACAATTGATGAAGTAATTAATGGATTTATTAACGACTTTGCTTTATATACAAATCGTTATGTTACAGCTCAATACTTTTTTGATGCATCATATGGTAAACTACAAAGTTTTTTAACTGACCATAGTGAATGGATGGGATTTATTAATTATTTAGAACTAAATGCATCATCTCAAACAAAACCTTATTTCAAAGAATTTATGAATGAAGATTCATGGGATAGTGATTCTGCCCCATACATTCGTGCTGAAATTACAGCTTTCTTAACTAAATCTGTATTCTTAGGTTCCTATGGATTTAAAGTCAATACTTGTAATTATAATAACACAGCTCTTCAAAATAAAGTTTGGACTTATCTTCCTGAAAGCTCTCCAACATTTTATACTACGGAAGAAGATTTTGAACTTCCAACACCAAATAAAGAAGGTTATACTTTTTTAGGTTGGTGTGAAAATGAAGATTTATCTGATGAACCAATATTAGCTATTAAAAAAGGAACTACTGTAGATAAGAAATATTATGCTAAGTGGCGTCAAAATGATTAACCATATCCTTTGTGATATGGTTTTTTGTTTGCAAAAAAAATGATTTTTTAGTATAATATATAATTGTGAAAGAAGGGATAAAATGAACAATAAATATGATGTCATTATAGTTGGTGCTGGACCGATGGGTATTTTTACTGCTTATGAACTTATGAATAAGTGCCCTGAAAAAAAAGTTTTAGTAATAGAACAAGGTCATGATATATATTCCCGTAAATGTCCAATCTTAATGAAAAGAATATCTAAATGCCCAAAAAATAAAAAAGGGCAAAGTGGATGCTATCCAAGTTGCAGTCTAACATCTGGTTTTGGTGGAAGCGGAGCTTACTCAGATGGGAAATTTAACATAACTAGTGAATTTGGAGGTTGGATGACTGATTATCTTTCTGATGAGGTTGTTTTAGACCTAATCAAATATGTCGACAGCATTAACCTAGCACATGGTGCACCTAGCGAAGTAACTAATCCTTATACAAAAGAAGTGTTAGATATTGAAAAAAGAGGCATTGCTAAAGGATTGAAACTACTAAGAAGTGAAGTAAGACACCTTGGTACAGAAGTTAACCTTCAAGTATTAAAGAATATATATGAAGAACTTAAACAACATATGGACTTTGCTTTTTTAACTAAAGTTAAAGACATTATTGTTGAAGATAATATAGTAAAAGGAGTAATCCTTGATGATGATACTGAAATTAAAGCTGAATATGTCGTTCTAGGAATTGGTAGATGTGGTGCAGATTGGCTATGCAAAACATTAAGTAGCCACAATGTCTCATTTACTAACAATAGGGTTGATGTAGGTATTAGAGTAGAAACTAATGATATTATTATGGATGAAATAAACAAATACCTTTATGAAGGAAAATTCATCTTTAATACAAGTGTTGGAACTACAGTGCGTACATTTTGTTCTAATCCATCAGGACATGTGGTAATTGAAAATCATAACGGTATTATGGTTTGTAATGGACATGCCTACAATGACCACCGCTTAGGCAGTAATAATACTAACTTTGCACTTCTTGTTTCACACGAATTTGATCATCCATTTAAAAACTCTAATGAGTATGCGGAAGAAATATCTAAACTCGCAAACAAATTAAGTGGTGGTGCTGTTATTGTCCAAAAATATGGTGATATAAAGAAAGGTAGACGTTCAACAGTACGTAGAATTGAAGAAGGTTTTGTTAAACCTACTTTAAAAGAAGCAGTACCTGGTGATTTGGGTCTTGTTCTACCATATAACACAATGAAGTCTTTAATTGAGATGATTGAAGCATTAGATGCAGTCACACCTGGTATTGCTAACGACCACACTTTGTTTTATGGTGTTGAAGCTAAGTTTTATAGTGATAGACCAGAAGTATCCAATGAATTTGAAACTACTATTAAAAACTTATATGTTGGTGGTGATGGTGCTGGCATCACTCGTGGACTAGCCCAAGCTGGTGCAAGTGGTGTATGGGTAGCTAGATCTATTGCTAAAAGATAAATAGCTATAACAAAAAAGGGATTGATTTCAATCCCTTTTATTTACCCATAGCAGAAACTAGTTCTTGCTTAATAGTTGAAACAGTATTCTTAGTATCTGATGAAGATACACTACCATTTTTAATACGAATTAAAGCTGGAAGTTTTGTATCTAGATTACTAGAAGATATGTTTAAATTACTACTATCAGCAATACCATTATTCTTTACATAGTCTATTGCATATATTGGAAGTGCATCTGAATTTGTACGAGCATAATTTGCATATTCAATAACAATGTCTTTAATCTCGTTGTCTTTTTCAGAATTACGATTGTAAACTATTACATAATATTCAGTATGCTTTTTATCATATGTTTTATAATTCTCAACTGTAAGTTGTTTAATATCACTATATTCTTTTACAACAAATGGTTTGCCAATCATAATAAACATAAAGACTGCTAAAAATATTGTAATTACTGCAAGTGCAGTAACGAAAATTATATTTGAAAAATTAGATTGTTTTTGTGTTTTTGATGACATACTTATTCTCCTAACGTATTATTTAATAAATTTTTTATTTCTGTATACGGATAACGTGTTGTTTTTGATGAAACTACTTTAGTAAGACTATTATTAGTTACCTCGATTAGAGCTGGCTCTGCAGATACTTTAATTTTTTGGTAATCTTTAGTCAACATAAAAATATTGTATTCATCATCACTTTTTGCTTTGATTTCTTTATTTTCTATTTTATCAACACAAAGAACATATATATATGGTAAATCACTTTTATTCTTTGTCTTATTATAGTAATCAACAACAAAGGCTTCTAAGTTTTCACAGTAGTTACATGTAGTAGAGTATATAATAACATAATACTTATTATCTTTGTTTCCATCACAGGATAAAATATTTTTATATTCTACTTGAGGAACATCACTATATTTTTCTACTTTACAACTTGTTAAAAATAAACAAGCTATAAGTATTAATACTATATATATATAACGATGTTTATGAATTTTATTCAACATATTATCACCTAGCTTTATTGATTATATCATATATAATTATTTTTTTCAACGATTATGAAAAAATAAAGAGTTTTCACTCTTTATTTTAAATCTGCAGTTCGTAATGATTCACCCATTTGAATTAATGTTGGATAATCTATTGTTGTTGATGCTAATATATATTCCATACCGTTGTCATAAAATTTGATTGTGTTATTCGCAATAAAGCACATTGCTCCTCCCATTGTATATATGGTTGCATCTAAGTATTCTGTCTTTAATGTTTCTGTTCCAACTATATAAGATTCAATAATAGTAAATGGATTTTCTCCCCCATACTTCATGATTACCTTTTTTTCATTAGCTGAACCTAAGATGTTTTCGCTTTGCATTGTTGCTCCTTCAGGATAATATGTAGGATAACTAACTACACGATCAAAGGCAATTGGAGAATTGATATATGTTTGTCTATTTTCTGTCATTGTACTATTTACTTCAAAAAGTTTTTTATCAATATCGATATCAATTTCAATGTTTGATACTACAAATCTTGTAATTAATGTATCTTTTTCATCATATACTAATACTTCTTTAGGAAGACCTGTCTTATTATCAAAGATTGCTTTTTGTTTTATTGCTACTGCATTATCAAATAACTTAGCATTAAACTCTAATGTTGTTGTATTTTCATCCTTTGATGTTAACAATTGTTCATCACTTACAATGTCTTTACTTAGTGATTGCAACAAATAAGGATAGCTAGAATTATTTGGCCAACTACTATTAATTTTAAACATTTTATTTACAGATGGTAATAATACATATATGCCGTCTTGATTTTTAATCATTATTTGTGGTTCATTATTGCCAACATTTTTTAATTCTACTCTATATAAGTTTGGACTTTTATAGTATGCTACAACTTCACATTCTTTATTTCCTGATGGAAACATTGATTCTAACTTGCCTGATAATTTATAACTTTTTAAATTTGTTACAATTTCAGGAAAACTTTTTTGCACATCTTTTTCTTTCTTACAGCTGCATAAAGTTATAATATTAACTAATAATAAAAATAACAAACTAACTTTTAAATATTTTTTCATGTCACACCTCATTCAATAAAATATATGATAAGTTACTTAAAATATGACAAGTATCTTATATTTACCAATTATATTATTTATAAATTAGGTAAAAATATTATTGTAAAAATTATAGGAGGTAATTTATGAAAGTTTTAAAAAGTATTGCATTAGCAATTCTAATTATAGGTGGATTAAATTGGGGTCTTGTTGGACTATTTGATTTTAATCTTGTTGCATTCTTATTTGATGGTTTAACACCTGTCATTTCAAGAGTTATTTATACTTTAGTAGGTGTAGCAAGTATTGTCAGCATTGTATGTTGGATTATACCTGATCATGATGAAGAAACTTACTATCATAAAAGTTATGAATAAAAAGAGCAAGGGAATCCTTGCTCTTTCAACTTAGTTTAGTCTTCAATTTTTAATGTTTCATAGTAAGAAATTAAATCACGCATACAATGACTTATACCAGATTTTGATAATCTTTTACCAAAAACTTTATCTGAATATTCTGATAATTCTTCTAAAGGAGAATCAGGATAATCTTCACGCATAATTGCGATAAGTTGTAATCTTAATGGCATTTTGTTAAAATAACCATGAGATCTTATTTTTTTAATAATTTCAAGTTGCTTTTCACAAGCTGCAGCAGATTTTCTTGCATTTGCGACATCACAATTAGTTAGTCTATTTGCTTGATTCCAGTAGTCACGATATATACGTTGATCTTCAAAATAGAAGACACCGCTTGATGCACCTATCAAGGCTAGGCATCCACTGATGTTTTCACTTTTCTTCACATAAAGAACATAGTTTTGTCCTTTAGAAATAATTTTTGACTCAATTCCTTTACTTGCGAGAATTTCTTTTACAACATACGCGACAGAATCTTTCTTTAAATTAATTTCAAAATGATAACATTCTTTTCTTGGATCATTTATTGAACCTTTAGCTGCAAACAATCCACGTACAAAAGCACCTTTACAACATTCATTTTTTAAATAGCTATTATCTATATTAATTTCTTCATATGGCATTAACATATAGTCTTTAATTATTTCATCAACTTTATCTTTTACTTCAAAATAATAATACTTATGTCCTAATGTTGTTTTGGTTGTCTGAAGACCTTCTTCAATTATAATACCATATTGTTCTTTTAAAATTGGAATTATAACTTTAATTGCATTTAAAAGTGGCATTTTTATAATAATTTTTATTTTATTATTAGTAATAGCTATTTCTGATGATGCTTGTAACAACCCAAATAACAAAGCTTTTTTACAACATGGAGCGATATCATCTATCGTTAAGATTTCTTTTTTTACTTCACTAGCAAAGCTCATATTATTTTACTTTCTTAGCATTATAAATTTTATTGACATATTCAATAATATCTGAAGGCTTTTTGGCTATATAGTTTGCACCATTTCCTTTAAATGTCTCTAATTTTGTTTGGCACCATGTAACACCTATAAAATCAACATTAGCATTTTTTGATGTATTTAAGTCAATTAAAGTATCACCAACTAAAACTGTGTTTTTAATTCTAAAATGATATAGTAATTGATTGATACCATCCGGATCAGGTTTAGCTGCTTTTAGTTTTTCTGCCCCAACAATATAAGAAAAATATTTGTCAATTTCACAAAGTTTTAATCCCATCATAATAGCAGGAGATACTTTATTTGATACAATGGCTAATACATAGCCTTTTTTTGTTAGGCTTTCTAGCATATCTTTAATTCCATCATAGGCTTTGACATATTCTGGAGTCATTTCATCACAAAACTCACGATAAGTTTCAACTGCAAGATTTACTTCTTCTTCAGTGTCAAAGTATTTTTTAAATGTGTCATTTAATAAAGGACCAAAGAATGTGTGTGCCTCTTCTTTTGTTATTGGATAATCTGGTTTAAGTTTATTGAATGTTTTAATAACTACTTGTTCAATCAATTTAAATGTATCAAGAATAGTACCATCACAATCAAACACTACAACTTTTCTTTCCATTATAGCTCTTCCTTCACCATGTAATAAATATTGACATGATTCAAGTCGATATTTAAATACTCTACGAAGAATAAATAAAGTTATACCAACAATAAAGTATATTATTGAAGTAAGTACCGCAACTCTAATGCCTAGGAATGTTAATGGATCAGTTCTAATTAATTCAATAAAGAAACGTACAAATCCATACCACGTTAAATAGAAGCATAATCCATCACCTACATATATCTTTTTTATAAATCTTCTTAAGACCATATATGTAGTTAATCCAATAAAATTAGCAAGTGATTCAAAGTAGAATGTTGGGTAATAATATCCAGCAATACGTTCTATTCCATTTGTTATATGTGAAAGATTAGTTCCAGATATATACATACGGTCAATTACAAAATCAGGAACAAGGAGTTTTTTTAACAATTCTCTTTGTTCTAAAAGTTGAGCATCACTTAACACACCATTTTTGATTTCTCCTGTAAATGGAACTAAACTGCCAAAGGCCTCTTGATTAATAAAATTACCCCATCTGCCTACTACTTGTGCAAAAAGTATTAATGGCATAGCTATTTCTAGAATTAGTAGTAAATCTACCTTTTTTTTCTTACAAAAGATTGGCAAGAAAATAAATTCAGCAAGTACTGCCCCATGTATTGCGAGGCCACCACCACGTGGGCTTATGATATCAATAATACTACTAATCTCCATATTCTTAAAATTAAATAAAACATAGTATAATCGAGCTCCCAGGATACCAAATATTACGCCTAATGTCATTCCTGTAATTAAAGTATCCGAGTCTAGATATAATTTTTTTGCGAAAAAGAAATAACCAAATAGTGTACCTATTACAGCACCAAGCATAATAATTATCGCATACCATGCCACTGACATAGTACCTATTGTAAAGGCTATCTTCTTACTTTCGTCAAAAACTGGACGAAGATTAAGTAATATATTTAACATTTTACTTACCTCTTCTAATTACCTCATTAGCTTGACGTTTGTTTAATTCAACATCTCCATTTAATCCATTCATATGCAATTGATGATTCATTGCTGCTGTCTCAATTAATGAAGCCGTATTTCTTCCTGATTCAACAAGTATTGATAAACGAGGAACTTGTGTATCAAAAAATTTAACTGTTTTTTCACTATTCATTTCTTTTTCATTATGTACTAAATCAATCACAAGCATTAATCTTTTTGATGGTCTATATGAACCAATTCCGAATAAATTTACGATATCAATTACACCGATATCTTTAATATCTATAAGTTTGGCACGAACATCACTTGATTCACCAATTACCATACCAGGTTCACGTTGATATAATCTTGTATCGTCATCAGAAACTAATAGATGTCCTCTTTTTACAAGTTCAAGTGCAGTTTCACTTTTACCTATTCCATCTTCTCCTCTAATTAAAACACCAACGCCATAAACATCTAGCATTACACCATCAACTTTTTCTCTCTTAGCAAGTCTATTTGATAAGTAAGCATATAAATTACCAATTAATGCAGATGTAGTTAAATCACTTTTTAAAATTGGCATTCCTTTTTCAATAGCTACTTCAATTACAACCTTTGGTACATCAGCATTTTTTGTAAATACTACTGCTGGAGAATCATAACTAAACATTTCACGTAAACGTTTCTTTTTATCTTCTTCATTTAATAAATCAAATATAGCTAATTCTTTAGAACCAATTACTTGAATTCTATCCTTTTCAAAGTAATCATAATAACCAGCATAAATTTCGACGCTTGGTCTTGATGTCATAGGTTTAATTACTTCTCTTTTTAGAAATTCATTTCCCCAAATAACTTGAAGATTTAATTCTTTTACTACTTCACTTAATAATACTCTTTTCATACATTTTATCCTCCTTATGTACTAACATATATCCTATTAATGAACCAAGTAAATTTAGTATAATATCAATATAATCAAATATTCCTCTTTTTGTAATGTATTGTAATAACTCCATACTTACAATAACAATAATCATTAGTAATATACTTACAATTATATTAGTACCTTTCTTTTTTAAAATAATTCCAAAGGGAAAATATAGAAGTAGATTCCCTATAAGATTTAAAAAAACAATTTTATTTGTAAATATAATTTTCCACCAAATCTTTATATAATCAGGATTAGAGATTATTTTTTCTTCAGTTTGTTTTCTACACATTAAAATAATTATTAGAAATAAACTATATGCTGTAGCAACTAATACTACGTTTGTTTTAACTTGTTTTATCTCAAATAATTCTGCTAGAGTATAACTTAAAATAATAGTTAATAAAATAACAATTATAGTTTTTAAAAAGATCGAATAGATTCTCAATTGTTCAATATTAATAACAATTAAAAATGAAATTGAAAGAAAAAATAAATTGTATATTAATTTAATTAAGATACCTTTGGTTTTTATCATTATATCATAAAATCTCCATTTATTCAATTTATATGCGAAAAGTCTCTATGCTTAACTATATTTATTATTATATGCAAATCAAAAAAAACTATATTTCTATAAAAAGAAATATAGCCTTTTTTCTAATTCTCACTAAATTGTGAATTATATAATTGGTAGTAAAAACCATGTTTATTTAGTAATTCTTGGTGATTTCCTGTTTCTAATACATTACCATCTTTCATCACAATTATAATGTCTGCTCCTTTTATAGTTGACAAACGATGAGCTACAATAAATGAGGTTTTATTTTCCATCAATGTATTAAATGCTTGTTGAATTTTTTGTTCTGTTCTAGTATCAATTGATGATGTTGCTTCATCTAATATCAAAATTGGTGGAAGCATTAACATTACTCTAGCAATACAAAGTAGTTGACGTTGACCTACTGACAAACTTGTATCTTCTGAAATGATTGTATCATAACCTTTTTCAAGTTTTAGAATAAAATTATGGCAGTGAGCTTTTTTACAAGCCTCGATTACTTCTTCTTTAGTAGCGTTTGGATTACCTATTTTTACATTTTCAATTACAGTTCCTGTTTTTATCCAAGTATCTTGAAGTACCATTCCATAGTTACTTCTTAGTTCATGTTTATCAAAATTATTAATTGGAATATTATCAATTGTAATTATTCCATCATCAACTTTATAAAATCTCATCAGTAAATTTATCATTGTTGTTTTACCGCATCCAGTTGGTCCAACTATTGCAATCTTTTGACCACTTTTTACTTGTATTGAGAAATCTTCAATTAATGGTTTTTCTTTGGTATATGAGAAGTATACATGATTAATATTAAAATTACCTTTTAATTGTTCATTTATATTCTCAAGTTCTAGTGGTGGAAGTTCTTTAGTTTCTTCAATTAAATTGAAGATTCTTGAAGCACTTGCCATAGCGTTTTGTAATTCAGTAATTACAGATGTTATTTCATTGAATGGTTTAGTGTATTGATTTGCATAAGTCAAAAGACATGTAAGCCCCCCAATTGAAAGGATTTCTGGAGCTTTTACGCCATATACAATAAATAGAGCACCTGTCAAAGCTACTGCAGCATAAACAACTGAATTAACAAATCTTGTACAAGGATTAGTTAATGATGAAAAGAAAATTGCTTTTAATGAACATTTTTCAAGTCTATTATTAATTTCATCAAATTGTTGCAAGTTAGCATACTCATGATTGTATGTTTTTACTACCTTTAAATTACCAACCATTTCATCTATAAATGCGGTTTGTTCCGATTTTATTACCGATTGATCTTTAAAGAACTTATAAGATTTACTAGCAATAAATTTAGCAACAAATAGAGAAAGTGGAGTAATTATAATTACAATACATGCAATTATCCAATTTAGTCTAAACATAAAGTAAATTGTACCAATTATTGTTGTTATGCCACTAAATGCTTGTGTGAAGCCCAAAATAAGGCCATCAGCGACGTTTTCAACATCATTTATAATAATACTAATGGTACCTCCAGTTGGATGTGAATCTAGATATGCAAGTGAAAGTTCTTGAATTGTTTTGAAAGCATCTAGTCTCAATCTTCTAGTAATGCGATAAGCTATCGTATTATTTAATAATAATTGAATCCACTGAATAATTCCTATACTAAATATTATTATACAAGATTTTTGTAAGATTATTTCTAATTTATCAAACTTAACATTATCTTTTTCAATAATCAAGTCAATAGCGTCTCCAAATAATTTTGGAATATATATCATTAAAATACTTACAACAAATGATAATAAAATTGTTAGTACAATTAATAATAAATCTTTTTTCAAATATCGTAATAGTTTATTCATTGTTTTATTCATAGTCATTATCCTTCTTTTTATATTGAGAATAATATATTTCTTGATATACCTCACAATTATTTAATAATTCATCATGAGTACCAATACCTACAATTTTTCCATCATCAAGAACAATAATCTTTGTGGCATGCATAATAGATGAAGTACGTTGAGATACAATAAAGATAGTTGGCTTATAATCTAAATTAAAGATGCTTTTTCTAAGAGCTTTTTCTGTTAGTAAATCTAAAGCACTAGATGAATCATCTAATATTAAAATTTCCGGTTTTTTAACTAAAGCTCTCGCAATAGATAAGCGTTGTCTTTCTCCACCAGAAAAGTTTCTTCCATTTTGTTCTACCATCTCATCTAAGCCACCTGGTTTTTTCATTACAACATTTAACGCTTGGGCTTTTTCTAAGGCATCAATTATTTCTTCATCCGTAGCATCTGGATTACCCCATTTAATATTGTCACGAATTGTGCCTTTAAAGATTACTGCTTTTTGAAGAACATAACCTATTTTTTCGCGTATTAGCGAAGGTGTATAGTTATTAATATTGTAACCATCTATATATAACGTGCCTTCGCTTACATCATAACTTCTATTTAATAAACCTACAAGGGAAGTCTTACCACTTCCAGTACCACCAATAATACCAATTACATCTCCTTTATCTACCGTAAAATCAATATCTGTCAATGATTCCATTGAAGCTTGACTGTATTTTAATGCAACATGATCAAATGTAATATATGAAATATTTTCCTTCTTTTCTTCTTGAGTTAGGATTTCGGTTGAATCCATATTTAAGATGTTAAGAATTCTTTTTGATGAAGCAAGTGATTTAGTAATTGTAATAATTAAATTTGCTAACTTAATTAATTCAACAAGAATTTGGGTCATGTAATTATAAATAGCAATCAGCGTACCTTGAAGAATTACGCCATCAAATACATCAAAAGCTCCAACATAAACAAGTAATATAATAGCAATATTTACTATTATATAAGTAAGGGGATTCATTAAGTTAGATATTCTACCTACTTTATTTTGAGCTTTTTGAAGATTTTTAGTTGATGATGTATATGTATTAATTTCTTTTTCTTCAACACCAAAAGCTCTAATTACCCTTACACCAGTAAGGTTTTCTCTCGTGTTATTTAAAACAATATCTAAGTTATTTTGAACTTTTTTATGTAATGGAATGCTTATTAACATTATTCCAAAAACAATGATTGATAAAACTAAAAGCATTAGCCAAAATATATATGCTCTACTTGGTAAAAGAACTGTCGCAATAATGGTTGCACCAAAAACTACAAATGGTGAACGAAGTAATAAACGCAGTGTTAAGTTAATTCCTGTTTGTACTTGATTTACATCATAGGTAATTCTAGTAATCATACTGGATGTTCCTAGTCTATCAATTTGACTAAACGTTAAATTTTGAAGTTTTTCGAACAAATCATGGCGAACCTTTGTGCAATACCCTACTGAAGATTTAGCTGAGAAATATTGACCAAGAATAGAGAATCCTAAGCCTAAAAGCCCTAGTCCAACCATTAAACATACCATTAGCACAATATAAGTTTTGTCACTATTTTTAATTCCTGTATTTATAATGGCAGCTACTATTAAAGGTATAAATAACTCTAAAATGGCTTCAAATAATTTAAATAGAGGAGCAAGAATTGTTTCTTTTAAATAAGATTTAAAATATTTAAGTAATTTCGTCATTTTTATTTCCCCTTGTATAAATATATAT
>SAMEA104315437__coassemble_132_pt1 | contig 88695 bp, 73 predicted proteins | sample SAMEA104315437__metabat2_high_PE_004 | metagenome-assembled genome bin SAMEA104315437 (sample SAMEA104315437) | gut metagenome | biome: Monkey gut; feature: monkey-associated habitat; material: faeces | place: China | collected 2013
ACCAGATCCAATTTATAATTCAGTACTAGTAACAAGACTTGTTAATAGCATTATGTTGGATGGTAAAAAAGGTGTTGCTCAAGAAATTATCTATGGTGCATTTGAAAGAGTTGCAAAAGTAACTGGTCGTGACCCACTAGAAGTATATCAAGAAGCACTAAATAATATTATGCCACAATTAGAAGTTCGTTCTCGCCGTGTTGGTGGAGCTAACTACCAAGTACCAGTTGAAGTTAGAGAAGAGAGAAGATATACTCTAGGTTTAAGATGGTTAACAAATTATGCACGTCTTCGTAATGAAAAAACTATGGAAGAACGTCTTGCAAAAGAAATCATGGATGCTGCAAATGGAGTTGGTGCATCAGTTAAGAAACGTGAAGATACTCACCGTATGGCTGAAGCTAATAAAGCATTTGCTCATTACCAATGGTAATTTTTAGGAGAAATTAAAATGGCTCGCGAAATATCATTACAAAATACCCGTAATATCGGAATCATGGCTCATATAGATGCTGGTAAAACCACATTTACTGAGAGAGTTTTATATCATACAGGAAAAATCCATAAAATAGGTGAAACACATGATGGTGCAGCAACTATGGACTGGATGGAACAAGAACAAGAAAGAGGAATAACAATTACATCAGCGGCAACTACAGCTTATTGGCATGGTCACCGTATAAATATCATTGACACTCCAGGGCATGTTGACTTCACCGTTGAAGTAAGCAGATCATTAAGGGTTCTCGATGGAGCGGTAACAGTTTTAGATGCACAAGCGGGCGTAGAGCCTCAAACAGAAACTGTTTGGCGTCAAGCAACTGATTATATGGTACCACGTCTTGTATTTGTTAATAAGATGGATAAAACTGGTGCTGACTTTAAATTTAGTTGTGAATCACTAGAAAAACGTTTAGGCGCTAATGCTCATGCTATTCAACTTCCAATTGGAGCTGAAAGCAATTTTAGAGGTATTATCGACCTAGTAACAATGAAAGCTTTCTTATATGATGAAAATCATGTTGATGAAGCTGGACATGAAATTGAAATTCCTGAAGAACTAAAGGAAGACGCTGAATTATATCGTGATGAATTAATTAATGCTGTTGCAGATTTTGATGAAGATTTGATGATGGCTTATCTTGACAATGAAGAAATCACAGTTGAAATGTTAAAAAAAGCAATTCGTACTGCGACACTATCTGTTCAATTCTTCCCAGTATTATGCGGAACTGCATTTAAAAATAAAGGTGTTAAGAAAGTCTTAGATGCTGTAATCGATTATTTACCAGGTCCTACTGACGTAGCTGCTATTAAAGGCCATGACATGGATGGAAATGAAGTAATCGTTGATGCAGCTGATGATGAACCTTTTGCAGCATTAGCATTTAAAGTAATGACTGACCCATATGTAGGTAAGTTAACATTCTTTAGAGTTTATCGTGGTAAACTTGAATCAGGCTCTTATATATATAATGCAACAAAAGGCAAAAAAGAAAGAGTTGGTCGTATTCTTCTTATGCACGCAAATAATCGTACAGAAATTAAAGAAGTTTATGCCGGCGATATAGCAGCTGCTGTTGGTCTAAAAGACACAGTAACTGGAGATACAATGTGTGATGAAAAATCCCCTGTAATTCTTGAATCAATGGTTTTCCCTGAACCAGTTATCCATGTTGCCATTGAACCAAAAACAAAAGGTGACCAAGATAAGATGGGTGTAGCTTTATTAAAGCTTGCTGAAGAAGACCCAACATTCAGAACATACACTGACCATGAAACTGGTCAAACAATCATTGCAGGTATGGGTGAATTACATCTAGACATTATCGTTGACCGTATGCGTCGTGAATTTAAGGTAGAATGTAATGTAGGTCAACCACAAGTTTCATATCGTGAAACTATTAAAAAATTCGGTAAAGTTCAAGGTAAGTTCGTACGTCAATCAGGTGGCCGTGGACAATACGGTGATTGCGTAGTTGAATTTGAACCTAACCCAGGTAAAGGCTTTGAATTTATTGATAAAACTGTTGGCGGTGTTGTTCCAAAAGAATATATTCCATCAATCCAAAAAGGTATTGAAGGTGCACTTGCTAATGGTAACTTAGCGGGATATCCAACTATTGATATCAAAGCTACATTAGTATTTGGTTCTTACCATGATGTCGACTCAAGCCAAATCGCCTTCGAAGTAGCAGGTGGTCTTGCATTTAAAGAATCTGCAAAAGTGTGTCAACCAGTATTACTTGAACCAATTATGTTGGTTGAAGTAGTAGTTCCTGATGAATATGTCGGAACAGTAATTGGTGACTTAAGCACAAGACGTGGTCGTATCGATGGCCAAGAAGCACGTGGTAAAACACAATCAGTTAGAGCGTTTGTTCCACTAGCACAAATGTTTGGATATGCTACAGCATTACGTTCTAACACGCAAGGTAGAGGTAATTATACAATGCAATTTGATCATTATGAAGAATGTCCTAAGAACATTGCTGAAGAGATCATTAAAAAGCGCGCGTAAAAACTAACACTTTACTTGCAAAAAAAACAATTTTAGTATAAAATTATATTGGACTTAAAAAAGGAAAGGAAGAAAAATTATGGCAAAGGAAAAATTTGTACGTACTAAACCCCATGTAAACATTGGAACAATCGGACATGTTGACCATGGAAAAACTACTCTTACATCTGCTATTACTTATGTATTATCAGAAAAGGGTTTATCTAAAAAAATGGATTATGACCAAATCGATGGTGCTCCAGAAGAAAAAGCTCGTGGTATAACGATCAACACATGCCACGTTGAATATGAAACTGAAAAACGTCACTATGCACACGTTGACTGCCCAGGACATGCTGACTATGTTAAAAACATGATCACTGGTGCCGCTCAAATGGATGGCGCTATTCTAGTTATCGCTGCTACTGATGGTCCTATGGCTCAAACTCGTGAACACATCTTACTAAGCCGTCAAGTTGGTGTTCCTAAACTAGTTGTATTCTTAAACAAATGCGATATGGTTGAAGACGAAGAATTACTTGAATTAGTTGAAATGGAAGTTCGTGAATTATTAAGCGAATATGGTTACCCTGGTGATGAAACTCCAATCATCCGTGGTTCTGCATTAAAAGCTCTTGAAGGCGATGCAAAAGCTCAAGAAGCTATTATGGAATTAATGAACGTCGTTGATGAATATATTCCTGATCCAGTTCGTGAAACTGATAAACCATTCTTAATGCCAGTTGAAGACGTATTCTCTATCACTGGTCGTGGAACAGTTGCTACTGGCCGTGTTGAACGTGGACAAGTTAAAGTTGGTGATACTGTTGAAATCGTTGGTATCAAACCTACTCGTTCTTGCGTTGTAACAGGTGTTGAAATGTTCCGTAAATTACTTGATTACGCTGAAGCAGGTGACAACATTGGTACATTACTTCGTGGTATTAACCGTGATGAAATCGTACGTGGACAAGTTCTTGCTAAACCTAAATCAGTTACTCCTCATTCAGAATTTGATGCACAAGTTTACGTATTAACAAAAGAAGAAGGTGGACGTCATACAGCATTCTTCTCTAACTATCGTCCTCAATTCTATTTCCGTACAACTGACGTTACTGGTGTTATTACATTACCAGAAGGCGTTGAAATGGTTATGCCTGGCGATAATACAGAAATGCATGTATCTTTAATTCACCCAATCGCTGTTGAACAAGGAACTAAGTTCTCTATTCGTGAAGGTGGACGTACTGTAGGTGCAGGTTCAGTTTCTAAATTAGACAACTAATTTGAAATACTAAAAGGTCTATATTAATAGACCTTTTTTTTGTGCCATAATTTAAACGAATTACCTAAAAGTGTTCATTTTGCCATTATAATTCTTGCAAGAAAGGACAAAATATGATACAATATGCCATAGTGAAGGTGAAGATATGGTAAAAAAAGTATTAATAGTTTTAAGCATAATAACAACAATTATTGTTTCTATTTTAATGCCAGTTTCATCATGGCAACAAATATGGATACCAATTGTCCTCCTAATAGGATCATTTGTTGGTTATTTTATTTTATATATGCTATTCTTATTTATTGTTTCCCTTACAATAAACGACAAAAAAGAATATGATAAACCAAATAAATTTTATCGATTTTTACTATTAATCACCATGCAAATGCTTTATGATATGGGTGGTGCGAAAGTAAAGGTTACAGGTATTGAAGAAGTTCCAACTGACAAACGATATATGTTGGTATTTAACCATCGTTCCAGATTTGACCCAATAATTCAAACTTATGTTTTAAGAAAGAATAATTTGGTTCATATATCTAAACCTTCAAATTTTAAGGCTCCCATTGCCGGCAAATTTATGAAGAGGTGTGGTTATTTATCTATTGATAGAGAAAACTCTAAAAATGGCTTAAAAACAATCCTTAAAGCGATAGATTTAATAGAAAGTGGTACAGCCTCAGTTGGTGTAAGTCCTGAGGGTACAAGAAACTACCAAGATGGATTATTACAATTTAGAGCTGGTTGTTTTAAAATAGCCTTAAAAGCAAAATGTCCAATTGTAGTATGTACAATGCGAAATACCTTAGACATTCATAAAAACTTTCCATTTAAAAAAACCAATGTAGAAATGCGAATAATAAAAGTAATACCATATGAAGAATTTAAAGATATGAATACACAAGAAATTTCTGAAATGGTAAGAAAACTAATGTGTGAAGATTTAAATATTGTGGAGGAATAAGACAATGAATTATATTTTATATAACCCAAAAGCAAACAATGGAAATTCAAATAAAAGATTAGAGGAATTCATAAAGAAAAATCCAGAGGATCATGTAATTATAAATGTATTAGAGGATGTAAATTACTCTGAGTTATTTAAAGAATTACAAGAGAATGATGAAATTACGATTGTTGGCGGTGATGGTACCCTAAATCATTTTATAAATGATACAAAGGATTTAAATATTAGTTGTAATATATATATGCTTGCGGCTGGTACAGGTGAAGACTTCTTCAATGATATCGGTATGAAACCAGAAAGAGGTAGAGTTTTAATTAATCAATATTTAAAGAACTTACCAATTGTAACTGTTAATGATAAAGATTATTTATTTATTAATGGTATTGGATATGGTATTGATGGATATTGTTGTGAAACTGCTGATAAACTAAAAGAAAAAACCACCAAACCTATTAATTATACAAGCATTGCGATTAAAGGTCTATTATTCCATTATAAAGCTCCTAACGCAAAAATCACTGTTGATGGAGTAACAAAAACATATAAGCATGTATGGCTTGCACCAACAATGAAAGGTCGTTACTATGGTGGTGGTATGATGGTTGCTCCAAATCAAGATCGAAACGATCCTGAAGAAAAAGTTACAGTCGTTATACTACATAAAGCTGGAAAATTAAAAACCTTAATGGTTTTCCCTTCAATATTTAAAGGGGAACATATAAAGCATACAAAGATGGTTGATGTTATCTCAGGACATAATATCGAAGTAGAATTTGATCGTCCAACCGCGTTACAAATAGATGGTGAAACCTTTGTTGGTATAACTAAATATAGTGTACGAACAAAATAGGTGAAAGAATGATAAGGTTTTATTTACTAATCATCTTAAATCTTCATTTATGTTTAAAGTTTTTAAAAGGTTTAAATAAAATATTAAAAAATCCTGAAAATTATACTGATGAAATGAGATACCAATATTGTCGTGAAATTATTCATACAATAAACAAAAAAGGTAAAATTAATGTTGAAGGATTTGGTACTGGAAACCTCCCTCAAAATACTGGTTATGTCCTATACTCAAATCATCAAGGAAGATATGATGCAATAGGTGTTTTGGAAACTCATGAAGCTCCCTGCCGAGTAGTAATAAAAAAAAATCGTGGTAAAGCTCCTTTAATTAGACAATTTTTAGATGTTTTACAAGCCAAAAAACTAGAGGTCGGCAATTTAAAGGGAACTCTTCAATTATTTAAAGAAGTAGAACAAGAAATAATGGAAGGAAAAAAATACCTAATTTTTCCTGAAGGAATATATCACAAAAATAAAAACACCCTTCAAGAATTTCACACTGGATGTATGAGATTTCTTCATAATGCTAAATGCCCAATTGTTCCGGTAGCTATATATGATACTTACAAAGTATTTAACGTAAATTCATTAAAGAAAGTTCATTGTGAAGTTCATTATCTTAGTCCAATCTACTATGAAGAATATGAAAATCTATCTAAAAATGAAATAGCTGAACTAATCAAATCTCGTATTCAGGAAAAAATAAATGAAAGAAATCTATATTATAAAGAATTAAAGAATAATAAGAAACGTAGATAAGTTTACGTTTCTTTTTTCTTGTGATATAATAGAATAAAGGAAGGAATAGATTATGTTTATAGATACACATGTACATTTGAATCATGAAAACATCTATGAGAAAATAGATCAAGTTATTGGAGAAGCTAAAAACAATAATGTCAAGAAATTTATTGTTGTGGGTTATGACCTTCAAACATCAATTAAAGCAATAGAAATAGCTGAAAAATATGAATGCTGCTTTGCGGCGATAGGATTTCATCCGACAGAAATAGCCACATATACGGATGAAGAATATGAATGGTTAGATATTGCATCAAATAATCCCAAGGTTGTTGCTATCGGAGAAGTAGGCTTTGATTTTCATTGGGATACAACAACCAAAGAAGAACAAACAACTGCATTTATTAGACAAATCAATATTGCCAAAAAACATAATCTACCACTAATTATTCATAGTAGAGATGCTATCCAACTTACTTTTGATACTCTAAAACAAAATAAAGCAGACGAAGTAGGTGGTGTAATGCATTCATATAGTGGTAGTTTAGAAATGGCAAAAGAATTTGTTAAATTAAACTTTATGATTGGCATATCTGGACCAGTAACCTTTAAAAATGGAAAGGTTATGAAAGAAGTAGTTGTTGGTATTGATCTAAAATATTTATTATCAGAGACGGATAGTCCTTATTTAACTCCTCATCCATATCGTGGTACTGAGAATAGTCCTAAGTATATTCCACTTATTGTTGAAGAAATAGCGAAAATAAAAAATGTCTCAATAAATGATGTTGAAACACAAATTGAAAAAAATGTAAATAAATTATTTGGGGTGTAATTATGAAAAAAATAAGTAAAATTATTGTAACAATAATGTTAATGTTACTAATTAGTTCTTGTGCAAGACAAACTGTAAATACTAATGAAATTATAACTAAGAGAATAGACTATGTAGAAAACATAACTATAAATGATCTAGAAGATGCATTAGTTCTTGCTTGTGAAAAGGCTGAAGCATCTGTTGTTGGAGTTGAAGCAAGTGGTGTTCTAACAAATGGATTTGGTAGTGGTGTAATAATAAATTATGAAAAAGAAATAGATACGTATAAATACACTGTACTTACAAACTATCATGTAGTTAGTTATAAAAATACATTGTTAAATAATGTTAAAATTTATCTTGGAAAATATAAAGAAACTTGTTCTGCTAAAGTATTAGATTATAATAAAGAATTAGATGTTGCATTTGTATCCTTTGAATCATCACGTTTACTTACTACAACTAAAGTTGGTGATAGTACAAACTTTAAAAAAGGAAGATTTGTGATTGCGGTTGGAAGTCCATATGATTTAGTAACTTATTATGATTCAGTTTCAATTGGCAATGTTTCTTCGCCTAATAGATTAGTAGAAGATGAAAATGGTAATAATAATTACTATATTCAACATACTGCTGCTATCAATTCAGGTAACTCAGGTGGTGGATTATTTGATATTCATGGTAATCTAATGGGAATTAATACGTGGAAATATGCAGAGACGGATATTGAAGGAATGGGCTTTGCAATTCCAATTCATATTATTACTCAAAAATATTCAAAATACTTTTAAAAAAATGTTATAGATAACTCTATAACATTTTTTATTTACCATATAAAATTTGACTTAATCTTTTCTCCATTATCAATTAAGATATCCTCACCAGTCATACTCTTATTAATAACAGTTATAAAATAAACCCATTCAGCTATTTCTTCAACATCTGCCCACTTATGTAGCAATGCTTCAGTTAAGACGGCATTCCATAATTTTTCATCTTTCATAATGTGATCATTAATATCTGTCTTTACACCACCTGGAGATATTGAATTTACTGTTGCACCATATTTAGCAAGCCTTAAAGCAACATTTTTGGTATATGCAAGGACTCCTCCCTTTGATGCGGCATACTCAGGAAACTCAGCTCCAGTAGATGCACTCGATGAGGCTATGTTACAAACTGATTTAATTTTATCAGTAAAAGCATATTTTTCTGTTACCTTAATAGTTCCAATAAGATTAACTGTGATGTCTTTTTCTGTCATTGATTGTATTCCAGCATTATTAATCAAAATTTCAACATCATTAATATTAGGTAGTGCATCACCACTTACATCAACTATATAATGTTGATAGTTTTTGTCTTCGATGGTTGAGTTAAGAATATCAAAGCCTATAACATTATGACCCATTGATAAGAATTTTACAGCAATTGCCCTTCCAATTCCTTTTGATGTTCCTGTAATTAATACTTTCATATAATCACTCCTTTACTTTTTAAAAAATCAAAATATTCCTGTCCAACATTTTCTTCTCTCCATTTATTTGAAATTTTATATCCAATAGGTGAAAAGATGACTTCCATTAATAGTTCCAAGAAAGCTCCAACTATGGCAGATCCAATGCATTGAAGAAGAGTGTAACTAAATCCCCAATACTTAGGTGCAAATATCATAAAGACAATAGTTGCGAATAAAAAGTTATCAACAAATTGTCCAATAAATGTTGAAACAAAACTTCTAGTTGCATATGCTAGTTTTCCATCAGGGCTTTTCTTAAATAGTTTACCTATTGTCCAGTTTAAAAAGTTATTAATTATCCCTGAAGCAAGAAATGCAATGGAGCTACCTAAAAGTACAAACCAGGTACAACTAAACACACTATTAAATGCTTGAAATTGATCTCCTTGTTGAAAATCTTGTCCAATCTCGATTTGAAGAGCGGCAATTAAAGCAAATAGTCCAACAAACAAAAGATTAAGTAGAAGAGCTAAAATGTTAAGTTTAGTTGCAGCCTTAGGTCCAAAATGTTTAGTTACAATATCCATGCATAAGAATGGAATCCAACTAAGAAGAAACCCACCGTCAATAGCCACATATTTAGAATTTAATATAACCTTATTTGCCATTAAATTCATTATAATAACAGAAAGGCAAAATAATGTAGTTAGTAACCCAGGAATGTTTCGTAATAAAATCTTGTAATCTTTAAATACTTTTTTCATAATTATATCCTCATATATATAAGATATAAAACAGTCGTAAAAAAAGAGGGCGTAGTAACCCTCTAGTAAATCAATTTTCCTAGTTTTGTTTAGAGACAGGATGGTTACGAACTGTCTTAATATTCTTATGTTAAATTTATGGTGCCGGTGGTCGGACTCGAACCGACACACCCTCATCAGGTACTGGATTTTGAGTCCAGCGCGTCTACCATTTCACCACACCGGCCTTACCTTAATTATTATACACTAAAATGTATTTTTAATCAAGCATAAGGCTATTAATGGATATTTTAAAATGGAATATTATCGGTATATAAAATTTTAATATACCATGGAATATTTGACTTTTTAAAATAAATAGGTTTGTAATATTCATTAAATGTTGGATAAAAACCAGTCATTGGATTAAGTTCAATGCTTATAATGTTTTCTGGGGTATTATACCATGTACCTTGGTTATTTTTATATCCTTCAACAATGTCAGCCCAAACATACTTTCCAAATCTTAAATCGCTAGTTTTTGTAACTGCTCTATTGTCATCATATCCTGTCCAAACACAGGCAACAATATCTTGATTATATCCAACCATCCAGTTATCAGTATCTGTTGAGCCACTCTTTCCCGCATATTTATGAGATAATAAACTTGCGACAGCTGCTCCTGTTGGTCTAATATTGTATGTAATGTTATTATCAAAAATTGATGTCATTGTCTCATTCAATAAATAGCAATCTCCTTCATCCGCAATTATTTTGGATTTTTTATTTGCTTGATATAAGACATCGCCATCAAAAGTTTCAATTTTAGAAATTATAGTAGGAGTAACTTTAGTTCCTAAATTAGCGATTGTCGCATATCCTTCGGTTAGCTCTTTTACGGATACTTCTTTAGTACCAAGAGCAAGAGATGGAAGATCAGTTGGAATGTTGCCGTTAAATCCAAAACGTTTTAATGTATCGGCTAAAACATTAGGCCCCAAAAATAGATGGGTTTTCATCGCATATATATTATCACTAGTTGCAATTGCATATAACATAGAAATATCTTTATCAGCATAGATACTTCTGAAATTAGTGGGAGCATATTTATTACCATGATAATAAAACGTAGTTGCTTCACTTTTAAACGTAGTTGCGGGGGTAAATCCATTTTCCAAAGCACTTAGATATAAGAATGGCTTAATAGTTGAACCTGGTTGTCTAATGCTACTAATAGCCCGGTTGTAAGAACTCTTCTCATAGTCTTTTCCTCCAATTGCAGCGAGAACATCTCCATTTTTAGGATTCATTACATAGCATGCTATTTCAATATCAGAGTTGGGAATACGATTATTAATACTCTTAATAATACTTTGATATAAATCAATATCAAGAGTAGTATAAATTTTTAATCCTTTATAAGCAACTCTTAAGATATCGGGATAATTGTTTAATTCATCAATAACCATATCTTGAAAAAAAGGTGCATTCTTAGACTCTAAATTAGGGTTTAATCCAATAAGTTTTGGTGTTTCACCTAAAGCCTTATCATATTCTTCTTTAGTGATAACTTCATCTTTTAACATTTCATCAAGAATTAAGGCTGTACGTTCTTCATTATTTTTAGGATTTTTAATTGGTGAATATATAGTAGGTCCTTTAGGAATGGCTGCTAAAATACAACTTTCTTTGAGAGTTAATTCACCAGCGTGTTTGTTAAAATAAAAAATGCTAGCATCTTCAATCCCATAAATCCCATGATCAAAGTAGATAGCATTTAAGTATCCTTCTAGAATTTCATCTTTTGTGTAGATGCTTTCAAATTTAATCGCAATCATCGCTTCATTAATTTTTCTTCTCCATGTTTGTTCACTATTTAAAAATAATGTTTTGACGTATTGCTGAGTAATAGTCGATCCACCTTCCGATATTCCATTACTCTTTAGGTTAGCTACTAATGCTCCGCCAATTCTAATAATATCTAGTCCATGATGTTTGTAAAATCTTTTATCTTCAATTGAAATAAATGATTTTTTAACATATGAAGATATATTATCTAGTTTTACGTAGGATTGTTTTTTATTATTACTATAACTTAAATATTTAACTCCACTACTATCGTATAATTCAATATTTGTTATTTGAGGCATTGTATACTTAATGTTATAAGTTATAATACAAAATGTTAGTACTATACCTAAAAAAATGAAAGTTGCAGACCCAATGGTCCATCGTAAAATTCTATCAATAATTTTTCTTTTTCTTTTTTTGTCACTCATATTAATACCTCTATTCATCTAATATGATTAACAAAAAATCCTTTATTTATTCATTTTCATTTATATTTTGAAGTGCTTCATCGATTAAATTATCACTTGTAAAATAAATATTTTCATAGGTAGTTTGAAAAAAGAAATTAGTTACTGGAAGTCCTCCCTCATGTAAAATGTTTGTTTCTCTAAAATTTAATATTAGATCGGTATTTGTAAAAATTAAATAGTCAAAGATATATGTTGTCTCGCCATCTTTTAGATGAGCATCATCAAGTAAAAATATAGGATGATTAATTGTTAAACATAAAGAATTATTAATTTGACTATTTTTTGAAACAATTATTATTTGTTTTGTTATTTCCATATATATCACCCATCTATATTATAACATCTATAACTAAAAGAAAAAAACTAATAGCATTATAATTTAAAAATTAAATTCAGCCAAAGTTTTACCAATAATAAAAAATTATTTAATTATATTGCAAAAAAAGCATAATTATGCTATAATAAAAAATACTAAAGAAATAGAATGTGAAGTGATAAACATTGAAATTTAGATGTAAAAACTGCTTTAAAGTCCTTAATAAAAATGAAGAATACTGCACAAGCTGTGGTGAACATAGTGAAGAAGTAGCTGCATATATGGCTGAGAGTAAGCACGAACTTGATAGTATCGCAAAATTAAAATTATCACTAATTATGTACTTAGCAATTGCTTTTCTTGGTACAGGTGTTTTAATGATTACATTTGCGGTTATCCAAAATAAAAATTCATCTACATATGATATGAATGCATGTAAGGGTATCAGTTTCTTGATATCTAGTATTGTTTTATTTATTGTTATGATTGCAGTAAATTTTAAAGAATTAAAATTAATGCTATTTAATGGTACAACCAAACAACTAGGAGCTGCATTGTTAGTTGGTATTCTTGTTATGGGTATTATAGGTGTATTACATTATTTAAGTGTTAATACTCGTGTTATTCCAAACTATATGGTTGATTTCTTAAATGGAACAATTATTTTTGAAGTAGATGGTAACTGGATGTCTTCAACTACATTATTAATCTCTTTATTATTTAGTATTGTAGTAGAAGAAATAGTTTTTAGAAAAAGATTAATCGATGCATTGGATGACGAAACATTGCTTGGTGATACAGCTATAGTAATCATCAGTGCAATTATTGCTACCATTCTTGATTTTATGTGGCTAATGTCCACAGAAACAATTATTACAATGTTTATTCTTAATATGGCAATGAGTGGAATATATATGAATACCAATCGTAGTATTGGCATAAACATTATCCTTCGTGTCATTCTTATTTGCATAATTTTTATATTATAGGAGGCATAAAATGGGACTAACAGCCGGAATTGTAGGATTACCCAATGTAGGTAAATCTACATTATTTAATGCAATAACTAAAGCTGGAGCTTTCGCTGCAAACTTCCCTTTCGCAACTATTGAACCAAATGTTGGGGTAGTAGAAGTTCATGATGAAAGACTTGATAAAATTGTAGAAATAGTAAAACCACGTAGTATTGTACCTACATCATTTTCTTTTACTGATATCGCTGGATTAGTTAAAGGAGCAAGTCATGGTGAAGGATTAGGAAATCAATTTTTATCACATATTAGAGATGTTGATGCAATCTGTCAAGTAGTAAGATGCTTTGATAGTGACCAAATTATTCATGTTGAAGGACGTGTCGATCCAATTGATGATATTGAAACAGTTAACCTAGAATTAATACTTGCGGATTTAGATGTTGTAGAAAAGAGAATTCCTAAGATTGAAAAAAGGGCGTTAATGAAGGTTGATAAGGATTCAGTAGTCGAATATGGAATTTTGAAAAAGCTTCAAGAAGGGTTTTTAAATAATATTCCTGCTCGCTTAATTTCATTAACTGATGAGGAAAAACTATTTATTAAAAACTATCAATTTTTAACTATGAAACCAATGTTATATGTCGCAAATGTTTCAGAAGATGATGTCGTTACTGGTAATGATTACACTAAAAGAGTAAAAGAATATGCTGATAAAACAAACTCAAAAGTTGTTATTATTAGTGCAAAGATAGAAGAAGAACTTAGTGCCCTAGATGATGAAGAAAGACAAATGTTTCTAGAAGAACTTGGAATTAAAACAAGTGGATTAGATGAATTAATCCATGAAGCATATGCTTTACTTGGTTTATGTACTTTCTTTACAGCAGGAGAAAAAGAATGCCGAGCTTGGACTTTTAAAAAAGGAATGAAAGCACCAGAATGTGCAGGTGTTATTCATAGTGATTTTGAAAAAGGCTTTATTAAAGCAGAAACATATTCATACGATGATTTAATAACTTATGGTACTCCACAAAAAGTAAAAGAGGCAGGTAAGGTTAGACTTGAAGGGAAAGACTATGTCGTTCAAGATGGCGACATAATGCTATTTAGATTTAATATTTAACGAAAGGAGATAATAGTATGACACCTACAAATCAATATGTGGATAAACTTGCAAAAAGAAATCCCGAATTATACAAATATTTTTTACGTGGCATTGAAATTCTAGAATTACTAAATTCAAAAATGTATGAAGCTTACTTTGTCGGTGGTGTTGTACGAGACTACTTATTAGGTGTTGACTTTAAGGATATCGATATTGCGACAGCCGCGACACCTAAAGAAGTATTAGATTTATTTCCAGAAGGAGATGGACGTTTTTCAGAACTTGGATGTGTAGAAATTAGAGAAGGAAATATGTTGTTTCAAATTACTACATTTAGAGATGAAAAACTAGTAACCACGAGAAAAACTAAAAACATCCACTATTCTAAAAAATTAATAGATGATGTTCTAAGAAGAGATTTTACAATTAATGGTTTAGCGTTATCTTCAAATCTTAATGTCATTGATATAGTTGGTGGCCAAAAAGACTTGAAAAAAGGCGTAATCCAAGTAATAGGAAAACCTAAAGTAAGATTCAAAGAAGATCCTCTAAGAATGCTTCGTGGCATTGAATTGATGGCTAGATATAATTTTGTCCTATCAGGCTCAACAACAAGAGGAATGAAAAAATGTCGTAAGTACATACCTGATATATCACAAATGAAATTATCAGAAATGTTGCTAAAAATAATGAATGGAAAATATGCCAAAAATGCTTTATATCAAATGGCTAATATAGACTTATTTAGTAGTGATGCTGTTTATGCGAAATGGTTACTTGGAATATGTCGTAAATATAAGAAAACAAATGTAACAGAAAAATTAGCTTTATTATATTATATGTATGGTTCAATTCCTAAAAATACTTGTTATTCGCATCAACAACTTCAAGAGATGGAAAAACTTATTATGATGGCTAAAGTTCTTGATAAACAACCAATTGATGGAATGATGCTTTATAAATATGGAAGTCCAATTGTTCTATCAGCTAACTATATGCTAGCAAGCATGGGTGGAAAGTATAAAGATAAATCTAGATTTATAAAAAAACTAGATAAGCGTTTACCACTACATGATCGTAGAGATTTTAGATTTACGGCTGAAGAGTTAATTCAAATGTTAGACGGAAAAACAGGACCAAAGATTACAGAAATAATGGAACTTCTAATTGATAAAGTTATTCGTGGAGAAATCCTTAATAATAATACAATAATTAGGCAAGAAGCAATGCGCATAATTGCCTTAGAAAATCTTGATAATTCAACAGAAAAACCAAACACAGAACCACAACAACCGGTTAAACAACCATCAACTCCAGTACAAGAACCTCAAGTTACTGTTACACCAAGAGTTGAAGTAGTTGTTGATGTTGAACAAATTAAAGCTAAGTATGCTGAAGAATATAAGAGTTTATATGCATCATATATGCGTTCAGTTCAAGGATATCAATCAATGTCTGAGGAAGAAAAACAAGAAGTAAGTCGTAGTGTAAAAAATAGAGTACGTAATGAATTACTTTCTAAAAATGCAGATTATAATATTTTAGTTGAAAGGGGAATAATCTAATGAGAAAATTTAGTGATATGAAAATTGGTGAAGATGTATCTTTTTATGCATTAGTAGAAGGATTTCAACTTCGTTATACCCCAAATAAAAGCGCATATTATAGTGCAAGCTTATCAGATGGTGATCAAATAGTTGATGCAAGAATTTGGGATACTGCTATTGTTGAAAGTGTAAATATGACAAAAGGCGATATATATTATTTCACAGCTCATATTAATGAATATGCTGGAAAAACTCAATTTGTGATTAAAGCAGCTCGTGGTGTTAATGAAGATGAAATTGACAAAAAAGTATTTTATCGCTCTGCACCAATAACTGAAGAAGCTTTAAGAATGGAAATTAAGCGTTACATTAATAAGATAGAAAATCCAATTCTAAAAGAACTTGTAATTCAAATGATTAGTAAAGTCGCAAATGACTATTTTACATTTCCTGCAGCAATGTCAATGCATCACAATTATGCATCAGGACTTGCTTATCACACATATACAATGTTAAGACTTGCTGATACATATTTAGAATTATATCCAGGAATGAGTCAAGACTTATTATATGCTGGTACAATTGTACATGATATTGGTAAGACTAAAGAATTAAGTGGTATACATGGAACAGTGTACACAGAAGAAGGAAATCTTTTAGGTCATATAGTTATTGGCTTACAAATGGTCGCTTCTGTTGCGACTACCTTAGGAGTAGAAGATACAGAAGAAGTAAAAGCATTATCTCATTTAATTGCTTCCCATCATGGAGAACTTGAATTTGGAAGTCCAAAAGAACCAGGAATGCTAGAAGCATTTGCCCTTCATTTTATGGATCTTGCGGATGCTAAAATGACTGCCGTATCTACAGAAGTAGTAAAAACGGAAAAAGGAAAAAGCACAGGTCCTATCGGAAGTATCGGTAGAAAAACAATATATCGTGCAGACTTATAGAGTCGAAAAAAGCTGAGTAGTAATTACTCAGCTTTATTTTCATCTTCAAATGTATATTTAATATCCATCGCAATAAAATTTTCAATACGTCTAAATTTTAAAAGAGTATTTGCCCTTTGTACAAATAATGTATCAACGGCTTCCCAAATAAATACCCAAGCAAAAATATTAATACATTCAGTTAATACTGCTCCAATATTCAAATTTGATAGTATGATCATTATAGATAAAGCAATAACTCCAATTATAATACATGAAATACCAAATATTTTTTTCTTTTAATATCTCTTAATAAATCATGATATTGAAGTGTATAATAATTTTTAATAGCTTTATTAAACATTTGCATATCATTATCACTTAATTTCTCACAATGAATATTTAATGATAATAAAGTTTTAGGGTGAAACTCATTAGCACAGTTTTCTAAAAAGTTTGCTACCTCATTAGAAATAATAGGCTTGCCTTCTAGTGAATATGGGGACAAGAAATTTGATGTATCATTAATGGCCATATCAATCTCAGATTTTTCTGCTATAATTTTCTTTTTCATAATTTACTCCTTAATATATACTAATAATATTATATTAGGAGAAAAAAGTCTAGAACCAAGCAAATAAAAATAGCTATACATTTAAGTATAGCTATTTTCTTTAATTATTCAGCTGTTGTATAATTGTCATTAATTAAATCTAATAAACCATTAGCCATTTCTTCGTTTGCCCATTTAGTATTTTTGATTTGTTCTTTACATAAATCTAAAATAGTGTTCATAGTTTTAGCACCTGCAACATTGTTAATCTTTAATAGAGCATTAATAGCAGGAACATAGAAATTAGTAATAGCTGTAGATTTAGTTGATGTACCTTTTTCTACATATTCATCATATTCAAGTAAAGTAATATTTACTTGTTTTTCTGTTGAATTTGTATAAGCAGGAGCATTAGCTTTAATAACACTTAATTTATAAGCAGTTGAAACATTTGCATTTTCATCACTTGATTGTGCAAAGTAGAATACATCAGATGTAAAGTCAAGTGCAGTCACGAAATGACCTGTATCATTCTTAGTATAATGATATCCAGGATCTAATGATTGACCTGTAATCTTAGTTCCAATGTTTTTGCCTTCTTCATCAGTTAATTCATCATAATTATTAATTTTGTCATATAAAGTTTTAATTTCAGCTTTAATTGTTTCATTAATAGATGAAGAATTAGTGTAAGAAGTAGAAGTAACAACGCTTAAGCGAAGTCCTGCAGCTTTAAATTTACCCCATACAACATGGCCGTTTGAAGCAAGTTTATAAGAAACAGCAGTTTCTTGTAAAGCAGTTTCTAAAGTTTTACCAAGTTTTGAATTCTTAGTTACGCTTTCTTCAGCAACTTCATATACTTTGTTGATAAGTTCAGCAGATAGTGGATCTGTATCAACACCATCAAGATATTCATCAGCTACACCATTATTATCTTTGTCATAGGATGCCATAACACCGATAATGCTAGCGCTGAAGTATTCTTTAAGAAGTTCTCTCATCTTTTCTTGTACTGCATCATCAACTTCAACAGTCTTTGTTGTACCATCTTCATTGGTAACTTCTTTAGTTGAAACCCATAATGATCTAGCTAGTTTATTTTTAGCATAAGAATAGATACTACCATCAAGGTTAAACATTAATTCTTTTTCATCTTGTACACCAAGGTAATCACGTAAGAAGTTTTGCCAACCATAGTTTGCAGGATAACCATTTTCTTCATAGTTGCCTTGTTCAAATGCAGTTTTATATTTAGTTACATCTGATTTGTAGAATTCATCATATTTACTTTGATTTAAAACTTCACCAGTTTTATAGTTATAAATTGTATTGTAGTTTTCATTTGTTAATACAACATATTGTTGTAATAATAATAAAGATATAATTGAACCATATTTTTTAGTTAATTTTTCGAATAATTGTTGTGCAGTTAATTCATATGTTTTTCCATCATGTTCAAAACTTGCGACAACTGTCTTGCTTTCTTCATATGTTACTTTGTAAGCATCATATTCACTAATTGATAATGCTTTGTAAGCAGCTTTGTAATCAACAACATATTTAGTTTCAAGACCTTGATCATAAATCTTTAGATTGATTTTATTACGTTTTTCATTTAAAACTTTTGTAATATAATCATTGCTAATTGATTGTTCAACTAAAGAGTGGAAAATTTCGTTCATTTCATCTTCAGTTAAATCTTTAAATTCTTTAGAACCATCACTAACTTCGTCAAGTTTAATAGCTAAGAAACAACGGCTTCCGTATGAAATTGGACCATGAGTATATGATTTATTTTCATCAACGCCTAATTTTTCTAAATCTGCAACTTTTGAAGCAATAACTGATGAAATTTCATTTAATTCTTTATAAGTATATGAATTTTTAACTTCAGATTCTTCACCATTAATTGCTTTATACATTTTTTTGAAAACTTCTTCAATAGATGTACCGTTTGTATTCCAACTGCTATTTAAGTTTTTAAGTTCAACACCAGCAAGTTCCATAACATCTTTTGCTTGTTTTTCAGAATCAAATGTTATAATAATTGCTTTATATGTAGGACGATGTTGGCTTTCATAGTAAGTTTTGTAATCGTCTTCAGTAAAGTAATCTTTTTCATTTTTATCATCAGCGTTATATTCTTCAACAAATTTCTTGAATGCACTAACAGCGAAACTCATTCTTACATATTCATCATGGTAATATTGAGTCCATTCTTCTTCAGTCTTTAAACCGATAGCACGCATATTCTTTTTAAATTCATTAAGTTTCTTTTCTTTTTCTACAGGATCTGTAGGGATGTCAGCCTTTGTGTTATCTTTTTCATCAACACCATAAATGATTTGGTCAAGATTTACTTTGAATGTATCTTCATTATAGTGTGAATCATAAACAGAAGGGTCAGTGCCTAATATAATTTTGTCAATCCAACTAGTTAATTCATCTAATCCATATGATTGAACTAAATGATTGTAGATAGCTTGATTAGTTACTTTATAATCTCCCATAGTAACAAATGCATCATTAGGATTTTCAATAGTTGGTGTTACACTAGGATAAGGTTTATTAGATTTATCCTTTTTACAACTAACTACAGTAAAAAGGCAGATAATAGCTAATAGACAAGGAAGAATACGTTTGAATAATAATATATTTCTTTTCATCTTTTTTTCCTCCATTATTTATTTAAATCTTCTTCGCTAACTTTAATAATAATATCTAAGATTCTATTAAATTCAGCAGAGTCACCAGAAACAACAATACTACCCTTATTGTCTTTTAAGTATTCAATGAACTTAGCAGATAAAACATCAGAACCAGATAATTCAGTAACAGCATTAGTATACCAAGTATCAATTCTTGATTTAATATTTGTATCTAGAGTGTAACCACTTTTATATTCAATATCATATTTATCTTTTAAAGTTTTAACTGCTTCATTGTAGATTTCTTTCTTATATGTAACTGTAGCATTAACATTGTTAGATGCTTTTTGAACTAAGTTATAAATTAATACATCTTCTTCACTAGGAAGTTTAGAAATATCAGTTACGCCTAAAGCAATAATTTTATGATAACCATAAGTAGTTTCAGTAGTATTTTTAGAAATATAAGGAACATCAAATGTGCCTTCATAACCAGCTTCTTTAATATCTTTATACATTGTTTCAAGTTCACTTAAGAATTCTTCAGCAAGACTTGAAGTATTACTGTAATCTTGAGCACTTTCAACTTTTAACATTAAACCAGCTTTTTTGAATTTAGCCCAGTAATTATATGTATAAATTGTATCAAGTTCAGTTGGAGCACTTAGTGGTTCTTCAAAACCAGCATTTTTATAATTTGTAACAATTTCATTTATTTGATTGTAAATACCACTCTTATCAGTTGAATCGGCTAATTCTAATACTTTTGTAAGTAATTCATCAACTAAAGCTCTTTGTTCGTCTGTCCAAGTAGATGTTTCAAATTCATAATTGTCATCATCAATAGTGTGTTTGTCACTTTGTGTATCAACTTCACTATCAAAGTCATTATCAACGTAAACCATAAGGTTAACAACTTTTAAACCATACCATTTTTCTTGAGCTTCTTTCATCTTCTTATATACATCAGTTTCTTCCCAAGTGCCTTCACCAGCAGTAGTATATAAACTTTCTGTATAATCAGTTAAAGCTTTTGTATAAATGGAACCACCAAAATTAGCATTTGTTAATAATTCTTCATCAGAATAAGAACCAAAGTAATCATGCTTAAAGTTGTTCCAACCATATTTAGCAGGGAAGTTAGGAGTAAATCCATAATATGATAAGTATGAATATGTGAAGTAATTTAATTCAAAATTCTTACGGAATCCACCAATTTCATTTTCAAGTAAATCTCTAAACGTTTTACTATCTTTAACATCATTTGTGTATGAGTTATAAATAGTATTGAATTTACTTGAAATAATACGATATTGGTTAATTAGATCAACAGTAGTTGAAACAGCATATTTGTCTTTTAATTCTTCAAATAAAGTTTCAGCAGTAATTTCAACATCTTTTTTATTTACAGTAAATCTTGCGACTACTGTAGATTCTTTTTTCTTAGAGTCAACATATTTATCATAATCAGTAAGTTTTAATGTAGTTTCATAGAAGTAAGTATAACGATAATCATAAATAGCTTCTAGGTAACGATCAAAGATTTGTAAGTTAGCTTCTTGACGTTTTTGATAAATCATCTTAGAAATATTATTATCAGTTAATTCAGCTTCTAATAATTTTTCTTCAATTTCAGCTTTGATGTCAGCATCATTGTAATCATTGATTACTTGTTTTCCCCATTTGATTGCTAAAACATAATAATCACCACATTTTTGAGGTTTAATTGTATATGTCTTGTAGAATTTGCTAGCATCATCTGATAATGGATATGTAGTAGAATCAACTTTTAAAATAGATGATAATGAAGAGTTAATATCAGAAAGTTCTTTTGTAGACCAAACTAATTTAACGCCTTTTTCTTCTAATTCATCAAGTTTTTCTTTAGTAAAACTATAAGTATAGAATGGATCAACATCTCCAACCGTTAATGTTGTAACTTCATCGGGTTCAGTTGAAGGTTCAACAGTAAATTCAAATGTCGATTTAGATTCATCTAAGTCATTATATTTAACAGTTGCAGTAACAGTAACTTTAACATTTTTAGCATCTTTGCCATCTTTACCAACAGGAGAAGTGTAAACTAAAGTTTTTCCATCTTCAGCTAAAACTAAATTTGAGTTTTCAGCAACAGACCAAGTGATTGTCGCAACATCACTTGAACCATTCAATTTAACTTCAAGAGGAAGAACTACATTTCCTTTAACAGTCTTGTGATCTTCTAATACACTCTTAATAGCAGCGTTAATTTTTGATAAAGTCTTTTCTTTAGAAATAGTTTCAGCATAATCAGCACTTGAAATTTGTTTATCAAGATATTTATATACTAAATTATATAATTCAAAGAATTTATCAAATACTTCAGTAGAAGATAAGAATTCACTAGCAGGAATAGTTGTATCATTAGAGTTGTTATAATCATAACTAGCTTTAACCCAACCATCTTTACCAAGTACTACACTATTAGTATTAATACCAACAGAATTCATAGCTTTTAAAGCAGCTTCTTCACTTGTGAAAGGAATAAATAAACCAATAACATTGTCTGAATAATTTTTTTCGTAATATTCTTTAAATTTGTCTTCATCAAAGTAACCATCTTTACCATCTTTTTCACGACTAGCTTTAAGTTCGGCTTTGTAAGCATCTTTAGCAGCTTCTCTACGTGCATATTGTAAAGCATAGTATTTACGAACAACCGTCCAAACAGATGAATCTAATTTATAAGCATCTTTAGCAGCTTCATCAACACTCTTCATAAGGTTATTCATTAATAAAGAATTAATCAAATCATCCCATTTTTCTTGGTTTGCTTTTTTAATTCCTTCTTCATCAGTAGAAGTAAGAACCTTTTTAAATACACTTTCCATAATGTATTTATCTAAACCACTAAGTTCAGCAAGTGAAGTAGATTTAACGTTTACTTCATTTACTTTTTCTTCGTAAATCTTACTATCAACAAGTCTTAGTAATTCATCAACACCATAGCTTTGTTTCATGTATGTATATAAACGATCATTAGTAACTTTCATATCACCAAGAGTTAGATATACATCATCGCTTTTGTCAATCTTAGGTGTTTTGTTTGAGCATCCTTTTGCGGATGTAACAACAATTGCGATAATAACAACAAGTATTAACGCAAGTGCAACTGGGGCTATACGCTTAGCAGCGTCTTTTCCAGTCATAGCTTTTTCACTCATTTTTTTCACTCCTTTTTTAAAAAATTGGTTATTTATATCTTTTGAAAATAACAAATATATAATATCATTTTTTTAAAAAAAACTCAACTAAAATATAGATAAATTGGTTGTTTTTAAACTAATATTAATGAGTATCACAAAACAATGTGAAATTAATGTGAAATATTATTTTTATATTAAATATGGGCATTTGTAATATACAACAAATAATCAATAACGTATTATGTAGTAGACCTTATTATTGTTTACTGTTTGATTTTTTAAGCCACTTGAAAGGAGGAAGAATCATGAATAATGGTCGTCAAGAATATGGGTATGCATTTATCCTTGTATTATTCATTCTACTTGTAATCATTGGTGCTTGCTGGGCATTTTAAGATTAAGATAAAACACTGACATTGTCAGTGTTTTATCTTATTACTAGGAAATATTTAATAAGTAATAATACTGAAAATTAATATTTTTTATTATTTTCATCCGAAATAAAATTATTCTATTATGTATTTGATTGAAAAAAATATGGTCTTTATGGTATAATAATTTGAAAAGTAGAGGGAATAAATATGAAAGTTACGATACTCGCTAGTGGATCAAAAGGTAACTCCACCTACATTGAAACACCAAAAGCAAAAATTTTAATTGATGCAGGGATTAGTTACCTTCAAATCAAACAAAGATTAAATGAAGAAAAAATTGAACTAGGTAATATAGACGCAATATTTGTATCTCATGAACATGCAGATCATGTATTATATCTTGCGAGTGTACTTTGTCGTACTAACGCAAAATTATATATTGATAAAATTTCATATGATATTATTAACAAAAAAACTAATAATTCCTTATTGCCATTTGAAGTAACATTTATAAAAGATGATTTAAAATATCAATTAGAAGATATTGTTGTTGTGCCAATTTCTTTATCTCATGATTCTAAAGCAATTCATGGGTTTTTAATGAAAGAATTAAACACTGATGTTAACAAAACATTTGCTTCAATCACAGATACGGGAATTATTCCTCAAAAGTATTTTCCCATTTTATCATCGATTAATACTATTTTTATTGAATCAAATCATGATGTAGAAATGTTAATGTCTAGTCGTAGACCATGGATATTAATTCAACGTATCCTTTCTCCAAAAGGTCATCTATCAAATCAAGAATGTATGGAATATTTGACAAAGTTTGTTTCTAAACATACTAAAAATATAATTCTCGCTCACTTAAGCGAAGACTGTAATCTAGAAAAGCTAGCTGAGGCGGAGTGTTATAAATACTTTACAGAGAACCTTCCCTTTAAACTTTATATAGCAAAACAATATGAAGAACTCCCTTTAATAGAGGTAGAATAAATGATAAGAATTATTTGTGTGGGAAAAATAAAAGAGAATTATATATCTAAAGGAATTGATGAATACTTAAAAAGATTAAATGGATATCAAAAAATAGAAATAGTAGAACTAAAAGAGGGAAATAATATTGATATTACAAAAACAATCAAAACTGAAGGCGAAGATATCCTTTCAAAAATTAATTCTGATGATTTTGTAATAACCCTTGAAATTGAAGGAAAAATGATTTCAAGTGTTGAACTAGCAGAAAAGATTCAAAATTTATTAACATATGGAAAAACAAAAATTGATTTCATTATTGGCGGATCATGGGGCTTAAGTGATGAAGTTAAAAAAAGAAGTAACTATGCTTTATCATTTTCAAAATTTACCTTTCCTCATCAATTAATGAGATTAGTTTTAATTGAACAAATATATCGTGCATTTACGATAATTAACAATAAAGAATATCATAAGTAAAGGAGACAAATATGATTGATTTAATTACAAACATTTTATTTTTAGTTGTTACCGTTGGATTTGTTGGTGCATATACATATAGTTTAGTACTAAACTTAATTCGTGCAATCAAAACAAACAAAAGTATTAAAGAAAACCCTCAAATGGTTGAAGCAACAATTATTGAAGTTACCCCAATAAAAAAACGTGTTTATATTAAAGCACAATATACTTCTCAAAGTAATCATCGTGTATTTGACACAGTTTTTGAATTAACTCAAGCTGAGTTTAAAGATCAATATTATGTTGGTCAAAAGATTAACCTTGTTTATCCAAAAATTGAAGGAACAAATAAGATTCATTGCTTCCCTGTGTATATGGAAGGCCAAAAACTTTCATTAGAAGCAGGCCCAATCTTTACTGATGCTTTAATGGTTGCGGCTGGTTTATTTATTTGTCTATACTCTTTATTTAGAATGCTTACAGTTAACGCCTTTAAAGGTGGAGTAGCCCTTGTAAATATGGGACTATCATCAAGCGAAACAGAAATTCCTTGTACACTACCGTTATTTACGTTTGTTATCTTCCTAGTAATCTATATTGTTTTAATAAGTTACTTAATCGAAAGAATTGTTGGTATTTCTAAAGATCATAGTGAAAACTATTTAAAAATTTGTGGTTTACTTGTTAAAGCAGAAGTAACAACATACAAACTTACAAGAACGAAGAATGCTCAAGGAACAAGACAAGCTCAAGTTAAAATTACCTTTAGTACTAATAAAGGTGAACAAATAGAAGCAGAGATATATTCCTTCATGTATACAGAAAATCCTGAACAATATATTAGTATTTTATATGATCCAAGACGACCAAAGATGGCCGTATACCTAAAGGGATAATATGAAAAAGTTTGAACTTGTTGCTCCCTATAAACCAATGGGAGATCAAATCCAAGCCATTGAAAGAATAACAAGCAATCTTGAAATGGGAATTAAAGAACAAACTTTATTAGGTGCAACAGGAACTGGAAAAACATTTACAATGGCTAATGTTATTGCGAATGTCAATAAACCTACATTAGTCTTAGCTCACAATAAAACACTAGCAGGACAATTATATGCAGAATTAAAAGCCTTCTTTCCAAATAATCGAGTTGAATACTTTATCTCATACTATGATTATTATCAACCAGAAGCGTATGTTCCTAGTAAAGATATGTATATTGAAAAAGATTCTAGCATTAATGATGAAATTGACCAAATGCGTCACGCTGCAACATCATCAATCTTAGAACGCCGTGATACCATTATTGTCGCAAGTGTATCTTGTATATATGGTATAGGTGACCCCGAAGATTATGAAAACTCAATGCTAACTATTCGTGTAAATGATAATCTTCGTCGTGATGATTTAATTGATAAACTTGTTAAACAACAATTCATATATAGTTCAATCAGTTTTGAAAGAGGTATGTTTAGAGTAAAAGGGGATCATATTGATATCTTACCTACATACGAAAATAGTGAAGCTATCAGAATTAGTTTCTTCGATGATGAAGTTGAAAAGATTGCAATATTTGATGTTGCAACAGGAAAAATCATTAGAAGTGTGGAATTAATAAATATCTTTCCAGCTACTCACTTCGTAATGAACGAAGAAAAAAAAGAAGAAGCTATGCGTAGAATAAAACAAGAACTAGATGAAAGAATAGCATATTTCTTAAGCATTAATAAGCCTCTAGAAGCAGAACGTATCAAACAACGTACAATGTATGACTTAGAAATGTTAAAAGAAGTAGGAAGTTGCTCTGGTATAGAAAACTATTCAAGACATCTTTCCTTAAGAAACGAAGGAGAAACTCCATCTGTACTACTCGATTTCTTTGATAAAGATTATTTAATGATCATTGATGAATCCCATGTTACTATTCCTCAAGTTAGGGGAATGTACAACGGAGATAGAAGTAGAAAACAAACTTTGGTTGATTATGGTTTTCGTCTACCTTCAGCTCTTGATAATAGACCTTTAAATTTTGAAGAGTTTGAACAAAAAATTAATCAAGTTGTTTATGTTTCAGCAACTCCAGGTGATTATGAACTAAGTAGATCATATGAGATTATTGAACAAATCATTAGACCTACGGGTCTTCTTGATCCTCTAGTTGAGGTTCGTCCTACTCTTAATCAGATTGATTATATTCTTGCGGATATCAAAGAAAGAATAAAAAATAATGAACGTACATTAATAACAACCCTAACAATTAAAATGAGTGAAGACTTAACTGCTTACTTAAAAGAAGTTGGTATTAAAGTTGCTTACCTACATTCTGAAATTAAAGCCTTAGAACGATTAGAAATTATTAGAGCCTTGAGAAAAGGAACATATGATGTATTAGTTGGTATTAATCTTTTAAGAGAAGGATTAGACATACCTGAGGTTAGTTTAATATGTATACTTGATGCAGATAAAGAAGGCTTCTTACGAAGTGAAAGATCACTAATTCAAACTATCGGCCGTGCTGCGAGAAATGCTAATGGTAAAGTAGTGCTTTATGCTGATACAATGACTGACTCAATGACAAAAGCAATCAACGAAACTAATCGTCGTCGTAAAATTCAAAATGAATATAATATTGAACATCACATAATACCTCAAACAATCATCAAAGAAATTGGTGAATCAGTATCAATCGTAAACCCTGATACTGGCGAGGTTGTAGAAGATGTAATTGACAAAGAAACATACAAGACAATGTCAAAAGTAGAAAAGAAACAATTAATCGAAAAATTAGAACTTGCGATGACAAAAGCATCAAAAGAACTAAATTTCGAAGAAGCAATTATGTTAAGAGATACAATCTTAGAACTAAAAGCAGAAAATTAAAAAGGAGGAGTATATATGCCTAATAAACCAAAAGTAATAATCGGTCTTTCTGGTGGTGTTGATAGTAGTGTTGGCATTATAAAACTACAAGAAGCAGGTTATGATGTAGAAGCAATGTTTATGAGAAACTGGGATTCTGCAGTCAATAATGATATTTTAGGCAATCCTGATTTAATGGATGAAGTGTGTCCACAAGAAAAAGACTATATGGATGCTAAGCGCGTTGCTGAACAATTAGGTGTAAAACTATATCGTATAGACTTTATAGAAGAATATTGGAATGAAGTATTTACTTATTTTCTAGAAGAATACAAAAGAAATCGTACTCCTAATCCTGATATTTTATGTAATAAAGAAATTAAATTTAAAGCCTTCTTAAAAAAAGCAGAAGAAATGGGAGCTGATTATATTGCGATGGGACACTATGCAAGAGTTATCCATGATGGCGATAAACACTACTTGCTAAGGGGAGTAGATAGCAATAAAGATCAAACATACTTTTTATCTCAGCTAACTTCTGCTCAACTTTCTAAAGCCTTATTCCCAGTAGGTGAATTAACAAAACCTGAAGTTAGAAAGATAGCAACTGAGCACAATTTAGTGGTAGCTACAAAAAAGGATTCAACGGGAATTTGTTTTATTGGTGAAAGAAATTTCAAAGAGTTTCTTAAAAACTACTTACCAGCACAACCTGGAAATATGGTAACATCAGATGGAACCGTCGTAGGAACTCACGAAGGAATAATGTATTATACCATTGGGCAACGACATGGCTTAGGTATTGGTGGCCCTGGAGAAGCTTGGTTTGTAATCGGTAAAAACCCTCAAAAGAATGAATTAATTGTGGGACAAGGTGATGAACAAGAACTTCTATTTGCTAATCGTGCAATCATTAAAGACATTAATATTATTAATGGTCCGCTAGTAAACACAGATACCTTATCTGCGAAGTTTCGTTATCGTGCTCCCGATGTAAAGGTAAAAATCAAATATCTTGATGACAATACCATAGAAGTTATAACCTCAGAACCGGTTAAAGCCATTACCCCTGGTCAAGCTTGTGTATTTTATGATGGAGAGTATTGTCTTGGTGGTGGCACCATTGATGAAGTATATATGGATGATGTGAAACGGAGATACTAAAAATGAGCGAACGTATTGACGGAACAATTGTAAAAGTCCACTTTTATAATGTAGACAACGGCTATACCGTTGCTCTTTTTGAAATAGATTACAAAAATCAAAAAAACAAAGATGCCAAAAAGAAAATATTTGGTAATACCATCAATATTGTAGGCTATTTTGATCATGCAGTATACCCAGATGAAGAGTTATTTCTTGATGGTGAGTTTGTAAAAGATAAAACCTATGGCCTTCAATTTAGATTTACTTCTTTTGAACGTAAAGCCTTAAACAATGAATTTGGAATTGTATCATATTTATCAAGTGATTTATTTCCAGGTGTGGGTACTAAAATAGCTAAGCAGGTTGTTGAACATCTTGGAACTAAAGCAATCGAGTTAATTAAACACAATCCTGATTGTTTGGATGAAATAGGAATTTCCAAAAAAGCTGCTTCAACAATTTATAGTGGCATAATTAATGATCAAACTAATCAAGAGGCAGTAATATTTCTTTTAGAAAATGGTATTACAATTGATATGGCTAACAAGATTACAACTAAATTTGGCCCAAGTATTATTAGTGAACTAAAAGAAAATCCATATATACTAATGGATAAGATTGAAAGATTTGGCTTCAAGAAAAACGATCAGTTTGCTTTAAGACTAGGCATCAAAAAGGATGCAACTGTAAGATTGAAAGCTTTACTTGGTTATGTGTTAAAAGAGTTAATATATAACTCTGGAAATAGCTATGTAACTAGAACAGATCTCTATACTAAAGTAACAAGTTACGTACAAGAAGAAATTGAAAAATCTAAATTTGAAAATATTTTAAATATACTAGTGGCAGATAAAAAAATATATATGCCAAATCCTGATGAAATATTTGATTTCAAGTTATATACTGAAGAAACTGAACTCGCAAAAGAAATTGTTGCATTACTAAAGGGAGAAAGAAATCCTGAAAAACCGATGGTACAATATGATGAAAATGTCATTGCAAACTTATATAAAGATATTGAAAAAGAATCATCAATAGCCTTTAATAAAGAACAATGTTTAGCCATTAAATCAGCTTTTACAGAACCTGTAGTAATAATTACAGGTGGACCCGGAACTGGTAAAACAACAATTGTCAACGCAATAGTTAAAATGTATTTGAAATTAAATAAGGATAGTTCCGCCCTAGCTGATATGATTGCTATACTTGCACCAACAGGTCGTGCAGCTAAACGTCTAAAGGAAACTACAAATATGAATACTTCAACGATTCATAAGTTTTTAGGTTATATTGGTGGAGATCGTTTTGAATATAGTAAGTACAATCGTACATCTGCTCGCTTGATTATTGTTGATGAATCGTCAATGATGGATTTACCACTTGCATATCGTTTGGTTACCTCAATGCATGAGGATGCAAGATTAATAATCGTAGGAGATGTCGACCAACTTCCTGCGGTGGGCCCCGGTCAAGTACTAAAAGATTTAATTGATACCAAAGAAATTAAAACAATTAGATTAAATAAAATTCATCGTCAAGCAGAAAACTCTAATATTATAAAACTAGCACATAGCATTAATGAAGGAAAGATCCCAGAAACAATTTTAGAAAAACTTCCCGATAGAGTATTTATTCCGACTGATAATGAACATTTGCCAAGTTTAATCATTGAACTAGTAAAAAAAGCCATAGATAAAGGTAAAGATATCAATAAAGATATTCAAGTTTTAATACCTATGTATAAAGGTGATGTCGGTATTAATGAAATTAATAATAAAATTCAAGCTTTAGTTAATCCTTTAAATGATAATGAAGAACTAAAAGTATTTGGAGTAAGTTATCGTGAAAATGATAAAGTTATCCAACTAGTTAATCGTGCTGATAAAGGAATAATGAATGGGGATATTGGATATATATATAATTTTAAATATAAGGATTTTAAAATCAATGGTTTATCAGTAATGTTTGATAGTGGTATTGTTGATTACACACTTGAAGAGGTAGAAGAATTATCGTTAGCCTATGCTATAAGTATTCACAAAGCTCAAGGTAGTGAATTTGATTTAGTAATTATGCCGATATCTACAAAGCACTACATAATGTTAAAACGAAAATTAATTTATACAGGTATTACAAGAGCTAAAAACAGCTTAGTTTTAATTGGTGATATAAAAGCTCTTCAAATGGGAGTTCACCAAGTAGAACATAACCGAAAAACAATATTGAAAGATAAAATAATTGAATACTTACATAATCCATTAAATGAACCTAATGATGAATTAATAATTGATGATGAAGAATCAGCTTTTAATGTATTAGGTGAAAGAGAAATGAAGGATCTAAAACCAAGTGACTTTGAAGATTTTTAAGAAAAAAATACCAAATTATTGTTTGTATAAGTTATTAAAAAAATCTAATAATAAAAATGCTAAACAATATATTTGAGTACTATCTGAAAAAACATATAATATTCACTGCGTTTAAATCAATAGTTATATAATATATTTCTGAATTTAGCACTTTAAACTTCAAAGAAGAGGTGATAGTTTTGAAATCATCGGTATTCCCGTTTCTTGCGGGAGGAATGACGGTTTTAGGTGTTTGGCTCGCATACGCTAATCGTACCGCTCTTGACAAGTTGGTAAAAAGTATTAACGATACAACCGAACAAACAATCCAAAAGTTTAAAGCCAAAATGGATAATATGAATTGTGAGTGTCAAGGATGCAATTCTGATAATCCTAGTTAAAAAGACTTCCAAGTGAAGTCTTTTTTATTTACAATAGAAAATAAAATTGAATCTTTTTTTAAATTTAATCGTGTCTTATATACTGAGTAGAAATATATCTACCAAAGAATTAATTATATTTGAAAGGAAATAAAATATGGAAGAAAAAATTTTAGTTCAAACAAATTCTAAGAATTTATCTAATTTTGCCATAGTATTCGCTTCTATTGGTATTATAGTTACATTATGCTTTGGATTTGCATTACTTGATGTTGTTGATCTAGAAATTATTGCATTTATCCCCGCGATGGTAGTTGTAATAGTTTCGATATTTTTATTTTTAGGAATAGGAGATATTACTATAACTAATAAAAGAGTTTATAAAACTACATTGTTTAAAACAATAATTGTATTACCACTAGATAAAGTCTGTAGTTATGCAACAGGATCATGTTTTAAAACAGTAAAAGTAAAAACCCCTTCAGGAACAGTTTCATTAATGTTTGTAAAGAAGTATAAAGAAATTCAAGAAACATTAGACTCATTAATTATCGGTTCTGAAGTAAAAGCACCAGAAGAATAAAATCAACAAAATATAATAGTAAAGAAAGTTAATATAAAATAACTTGATTTGCTATAAAATTAAATAAAGGCGTGAGGACGCCTTTTTTTTAAAAAAATAATATGTCAACTTTTTTATTAGTTTTAATTTTTGTGATATAATAATAACGATGAAAGAAGGGATAATATGAAAAATTATGAATTATTAAAAGAAAAATATATTGAAGAAGTTGCATCTAATGTAAAGTTATTAAAACATACTAAATCAGGTGCCCACATTCTTTTATTTGAAAATGAAGATCCAAACAAAGTATTTTCGGTAGGTTTCAGAACTCCACCAACAAATGATACCGGAGTTCCTCATATTCTAGAGCACTCTACATTATGTGGTTCAAAGAAGTTCCCAGTAAAAGACCCTTTTATTGAGTTATTAAAGAGTTCACTAAATACTTTTTTAAATGCTATGACATATCCTGATAAGACTGTATACCCAGTCGCAAGTCTAAATGATCATGATTTTAAAAACTTAATGGAAGTATATATGGATGCGGTATTTTATCCAAATGTATATCTTCATGAAGAAATATTTAAACAAGAAGGTTGGCATTATGAATTAGATAGTGTTGATGGGGATATAACTTATAATGGAGTTGTATATAACGAAATGAAAGGTGCTTTCTCAAGCCCTGAACAAGTTGTAATGCGTGTATCTCGTCATGCTTTATTCCCAGATACTACATATGGTGTTGAATCTGGTGGTGATCCTGATTTTATTCCTGATCTTACATATCAAGAATTCTTGAAATTCCATCAACGTTTCTATCATCCATCAAATAGTTATATCTTCTTATATGGAAACATGAATATGGATGAAAAACTAGAATGGATGGATCAAGAATATTTAAGCCATTTTGATAGAATTAAACAAGATTCAGATATTGAATATCAAAAATCATTTACAGAACCACATTATGAACAATACTTCTATCCAGTAGGAAAAGAAGAATCACTTGAAAATAAAACATACTACTCATATAATGCTGTAGTCGGAACATATAAAGATGTTACTTTAACATATGCTTTCCAAGTTTTAACATATGCTTTATTTAAAGCACCAGGTGCTCCACTAAAACAAGCTTTAGTTGCATCAGGCATTGGAAATGATATTCTAAGTGATTTTGATAGTGGTATGAAACAATCAGTATTAAGTGTTATTGTAAAAGATGCTCCAGAAAATAAACTTGAAGAGTTAAAGTCAATTATTAATAATACCTTAAATGATTTAGTAACAAAAGGTATTGATAAAAAATCATTACTTTCAGCAATCAATTTCTATGAATTTAAGTATCGTGAAGCGGACTTTGGTGGAATCCCTGCTGGCCTTGTTTATGGTCTAAATGCTTTTGACACTTGGCTATATGATGAAAATGATCCATTCTCTACTCTTGAATTCTATCATATTTTTGAAGAATTAAAAGAAAAAGTTGAAAGCAATTACTATGAAGAATTACTTAAAAAGTATTTAATTGATAATCCTCATATTGCTTATGTAACCGTATCTCCAAGTAATACTTTAGGTGAAGAAAAAGCCAAAGCTTTAAAAGATAAATTACAAGCTTATAAAGATACCCTAACAAAGGAACAACTTGAAAAATTAGTAGAAGACACTAAAAATCTAAAAAATTATCAAGAAACCCCATCAACTCAAGAAGAACTTTCAACAATACCACTACTTACTAAAGATGATATTGATGAAAAAGTTGATAATGTTGAAAACATTGAAGAAATTATTGATGATGTTAAAGTAATTAAACAAGACATCGACACTAAAGGAATTAGTTATTTTACACTAAACTTTGATACTAAGAATGTACCACTTGAATTAATACCATACATCGGATTATTAAATAAGGTTTTAACAAATGTTGATACTGCTAACTACCTATATGAAGATTTAACAAAAGAAATTAATATTAATACTGGTGGTATTACTACATCTTTTACTGCCTATAATGTAGGTAAAAATGATGTTTTACCATTATTTACAATTAATGCTAAAGCTCTTGATGCGAATGTTAACTATATCTTCTCATTAACAAAAGAAATAATTACTTCATCTAAATTAGATAACAAACAAAGAATAAGAGAAATAATTATGGAAGCAAAATCTCAATCTCAAATGTTCTTTATGGAAAGTGGTCATGCGGCAGCTGTTAATAGAGCTTTATCATATCTTCGTTCAGCTAATCTATACAATGAATATGTAAGTGGAATATCACAATATCAATTTATTGAAAGTTTAGTTAGGGACTTTGATAACTTGTATCCTACAATTGTAAAAAATCTTGAAGAATTAATGAAATATGTTTTCCGTAAAGAAAATTTAATCATTTCTTATACAGGTAAAAACTTTAAATATGAAGAAGAAATTATGAATTTCTTGCCTTCTTTAAATGATAATAAAATCAAAAAGCAACCATTTGAATTTAAAGTAGATATAAAGAATGAAGGATTTAAAACGCCATCCACTGTTCAATATGTCGCAAGAATAGGAAACTATGAAGACCTTGCAACATACACTGGTGCCTTCCAAGTTTTCGCAATGGCTCTTCGCTATGATTATTTATGGATGAAAGTTCGTGTACTTGGTGGAGCCTATGGATGCATGGTGAACTTCCAAAGAAATGGTAATGTGTTATTTGTATCATATCGTGATCCAAATCTAGATCGCACAAATGAAGTATATGAAGGCATACCTACTTATATCGACAATTTCAATCCAACTGAAGAAGAATTAACAAAATACATTATCGGTGCTATTGGCTATCTTGATACTCCTAGAACTCCTCGTGAACAAGGACAACGTGCTTTCACTAACTATTTACAAGGTATAACCTATGAAGATTTAGTAAGAGAAAGAAAAGAAGTAATTAATGTTACTTTAGAAGATATCAAAGCCTTGAAACCTTTAATTGAAAAAGCTTTAAAAGATGATGCAATGTGTACGATTGGAAATGAAAACAAAGTAGAAGAATCTCCATTATTTAAAGAGAAAAAGTATTTAATGAATATATAATAAATATATGAAAAGCGTTCCCCTAAAAATAACAGGGAACGTTTTTTTATATTCTTATTTTATTTACTAAAAGTCTTTAATATTTTCCTAAAATATGATAAAATATCTAAAAAGAAGGTGAAACAATGAAAGATATTACTAAATTACTAGATAATCCAAACGTAATTATTTTATGTTCATCAAACGTAAAAAAAGATTTGGTAAGTAAATATAGTTCCAAAATTCATAAAGCTATCTTCAAATCATTTAATGATTTTAAAAAAGATTTATTTCCCGAAATTGATTTAAAAATGATTATTAGGAATAATTCTAACGATGAAGATTTAGAAATAACAAAACTAAAATTAGAAAATGCTTGTTTAATACAAGATGATTCTCCTTCTTTATTTATTCATGAACTTTATGAATTAAAAATTAAAAATAATCTTTTTATAAATAAACAAATGTTAAATTATTTTAATAGATATGGTATATATATAATTAATTATGAAAATGATGATGATCTATTAAACATATGTTTAAAAGAAATTAAAAATAAATACAATTTATCATCTACTAACCTAAAAGCAAAACATCCTCACACTTTATATCAGTTCAATGATTATGAAGAAGAAATTATATATATCACAAATACAATCTATAAACTATTAAAAGCAAATATTGACATTAATAAAATAGTCATTAATGAAGTATCTCAAGATTATCTAATCAAATTAAGAGAAATATTTTCTTTATATGACATTTCGCTTGAAAATAATGAAAATACTTCCCTTTATGATATTAGTGAAGTAAAAAACTTTATCAATGAAATACTAGATGAAGAAGGATTATTTAATGAAGTCATCACCAAAAAGTTAGAAAATAAAGGATTATCAACAAACCTTATAAATACAATTAATAGTTTAAGTGTTTTAAATTACTTCAATTATCATACAAGTGATAAGAAATTAAAAGACATTATAAAGTATATTTTAAAACATACCTATGTTAAACCAAAACTGATGAAAAATGTTGTTAGAATTGAAAATATCTTTGATCATATTTATGATGAAGATACATATATCTTTTTATTAAACTTTAATCAAGATGTTGTACCACCAACTTTCAAAAACAATCAATATTTAAGTGATGAAATAAGATTAGATAATAATCTTGTTACAAGTACGTTTAAAAATGAAGTAACCAAAAAACATGTAATTGATACAATAAATTCCATCAAAAATCTTTATATATCTTCATCATTAAAGTTTTTTGTTAGAAACTCTCTTTTAGAAAATAGTGAATTATCTTCAAATATTAATATATATAATAAAAAAATAGCCCTAGATGAAATAACTTCTCGAAATGTTGCTAAACTATTATTCATCAAATCACTTAATAAGTTTAATCTTTATCATGAAATAGATGACACCCTTTTAAAAGGTTATGCTTATTTTAGCGAGGAGACAAAACATAACTATGATGCTTCTTTTAAGAAAACTAGTGATTTAATCCTTAATAATTTAAATCAAGAATTATATTTATCCTACTCATCTCTTGATGATTACTTTAAATGTCCTTTCAAATATTATTTAAAACATGTCTTAAAAATAACAAATGAAAATGATTCAACAAACGATAACCCAAGTCTTTTTGTTGGAACATTATTCCATGATGTTTTAGAAAAATATGTTAGAATGCAATTTATTGAAAATATTGAGGTTGTTGATATAGAAACCTTTATAGAGGAAGAAATTAATATTTTTGTTGCTAAAAAAGAAATTAACTTAAGCCCTAAGTATAAACTATATTTTACAATCTTCAAGGAAAACTTACAAAATATTATTAAAAGAATCAAAAATAGTGATGATAACTCCTTATTTAAAGCATTTGATGTCGAAAAGAAATTTAAACTAAATTTAGGTGATAATATCTACTTAGTAGGAACAGTTGATAAAATTCTAAAATGTAACGACTATTATATTGTAGTTGATTATAAAACTAGAAATGTTGATTCAAATCTAAATGATATTGATAAAGGATTAGAATTACAACTTCCTATTTATATGCTTTTTATAAAGAGTATGGATGAACTTGCTAAATTTGGAGGTTTATATTTACAAAGTATTTTAAAGAGTACCCCTTATCGTTTTGATGAAAAGAAAACATATGATATTCTTTATTTAGAAAGTACGAAATATGCAGGATATACAAATATGGAAAGTGATGTAATAAATGCTATTGATACAGCTTACTATACGGAAGAAAAAATGCTACCTACCATTCCTTTTAAAAATAATGGTGATTTAACAGCTAATTTTATGAAGCATGCTCTATCAGATACAGACTTTGATAAAATCACAAATTATGTTAAAAAATTAATAATTGAGACATCTATCAAGATTAGAAATGGTGAATTTCCTATTTCACCAATTAAACTTTCAAATGAAGAGTCAGCATGTAGTACATGTAATATGAAAAAAATATGTTACATGACTCCTAAAAACATTAGGGTTTTTGTTAAAAATGCTAATCTTGATTATATTTTAAAAGAAGGAGGATTGAACAATGAAATGGAGTAAAGAACAACAACTCGCAATTTATGAATCAAATAAATCAATCCTCGTAAATGCTGGCGCTGGTTCTGGTAAAACGGCAGTACTTACAGAACGTTTGTTACAAAAAGTAAAGAACCAAGAAAAACTAGAAAACCTAATTGTATTAACCTTTAGTGTTTTAGCTGCATCTGAAATGAAAGAGCGTTTGAGAAAGAAACTCCAAGAGTCAAACGATCCTAACTGCTTAAAAGAACTTGCTTATATTGATCAAGCTAACATCCAAACATTTGATTCTTTTACCAATGAAATTGTAAAAAAATATCATTACACTCTAAATATTCCTCGAAATATTAATATTGTTTCAGGAAGTGAGTTTAAGATTGTCGCCCTTAAAATATTAAAAGAACTCTTCGATGAGTATTATGAATCAAATAATCAAAATTTTATGCATTTAGTTAGAACATATACAGTTAAAGATGATGCTGTCCTACTAGATACTTTAATCAAACTATATATGGATATTCGTTTAAAACCCGATTATAAAAAAACATTAAATAATCATCATTTGTTTTATGAGGCAGAATATAGAAATAATTTAAAAAAAGAATATCTTCAAATGATTAAACAAAAAATCAAAGAGTTAAGTACATTCATCGATGAACTAGGAAAGTACACTAGTGATTCTAAATTATATGAACATTTTCAACAAGTATGTAGAATCTACGAAACAACACTTGAAGCTAATTCATATGATGAACTATGCATAATCAAAAACCTATCTTTTCCAACACTTCCTAAAACTAAACCTAATGAGGAAAAAAACATATACTCAGATATATATAACACTTTAAAAAAATATATATCATCAATAGCTAGCCTTTTAATCTACACCGATGAAAAAGAATTAAACGAAGGCTATCTATCAACATCTAATGATACTTTAGTTATTATGGAAATCCTCCTAAAATTAGATATAAGATTAAATGAATATAAAAGAAATCATAATGTTTATGACTTTACAGATATTCAATTTATGGCCATTCAAATACTTGAAGAAAATGAAAACATTAGAGAAAGTATTAAAAATAATACTCATGAAATATTAATAGATGAATATCAAGATACCTCTGATGTGCAAGAATATTTAGTTGGATTAATATCAAATAATAATGTCTATATGGTAGGAGATGTTAAACAATCAATCTATCGCTTTAGAAATGCAAACCCTAATATTTTTAAAGAAAAATATCAACTACTAAAAGTAACCCCTCCTAATATGGTAATTGATCTTGCTAAAAACTTTCGTTCAAGAAAAGAAGTATTGGACATTGTAAATTTAGTATTTAAAAATCTAATGTCACCAAATATTGGTGGTGTAGAATATAATGAATCTCACTATTTAAACTATGGCTTTAGTGTGTATGATCAATATGTTGAATCTAACTATAATCTACGTGTTGTAAGATATGATGAAGAAAAGCTAAAAGAAGAATATCAAAGTTTTAATAAGAATGAATTAGAGGCCTTCTTTATCGGAAGAGACATTTTAAAAAGAGTTAACACCGAAAAAGTGTATGACAAAGAAACTAATGAGTATCGTTTAATGACATACAAAGATGTAGCTATATTAGTTGCAACCAAACAAACAATGGGATTATATAAAAAAATATTTGAATATTTAGGTATCCCCCTAAAGACATATGAAGATATTGAAGTAAATGATAACAATGATGTTTTCGCAATCACTAGTATGTTAAAAACTATTTATTTAATTGATAAAGCAAACTATGACAAAGAATCCTTTAAAGAAACTATTGCTTCTTTCCTTCGTAGTTTCATTATTAATGAAAATGATCAAATAGTAGCAGACATAGTTACCTCCAACGATCCTCTAAAAGCCTTCTCAACCATTCTTCCTGATATATACCAAAAATGTCAAGCTATTGGTGATATTAAAGATAATGTATCAATCAATGAAATCTTAGAAAAAGTTTATGAGACCTTTAAAGTATATGAAAAAATGTTAAGCATAAATGACTTAAACTTAACAGAATATATCCTTAACTATACTAAAAACATTATAACTAACTTAATTAATCTAGATTATACCCTAAAGGATGTTATTGAATACTTTGATATGTTATTTAGTGATGACTCTTTAAAAGTAAAAATATCAACCAATAATCTTGAAAATTCTAACAATGTAGTTAAAATGATGACAATTCATGCTTCTAAAGGACTAGAGTTCCCCGTATGCTATTTTCCCAATCTCTATAAAGAGTTTAATTATTCTGATTTAAAAGAATTAATAACTTATAGTAAAGATTATCAAATTTTATTGCCATATGAAAAAGATAAAGTACTAAAGAAAACTATAACCAAACTATTATATGATAATAAGTATCACCTTGATGAAGTTGGAGAAAGAATAAGACTATTATATGTTGCGTTAACAAGACCAAGGGAACAAATCATTTTAGTTCTACCAAATATGAAGAAAGAGATTAACTATAAAATTAATGATTTAATAAAGCAAAACTTTAAATCTTTTATGGAAATGATTAATAGTGTTTCTGATGAATTATTACCATTCACTGAGGAAATGGATATTGATAGCGTTTCTTTAACTCTAGATTACTTAAAACCAAATAAAAAACTAGTAGATTTAAATATGAATGTGAATGAATTAAAATTTGATAATATGATAGTTAAGGAAATAGTTGAAGATGAGGCTCATCCTTCAATGACCCATATGACATATCCAAGTCTTGAAGAAATGAAAATGATGGAAAAAGGTACTCACTTTCACAAACTACTTGAAATCATTGATTTATCAAATCCTGACTTTTCCCTTCTTACCAAAGAAGAAGAAAAAATGGTTAAAAACTTTATTAATCATCCGTTTATAAAAAACATCCAGATAGTTAGTTTATTTCATGAATATCCATTTACTTTTATGCTAGACGATATTCATATAAATGGTGTAATTGATTTGATAATTGAAACAAATAATGAGTATATTATTATTGACTACAAGTTAAATGATATTAGTAAGGATGGATATCAAAAACAATTGAATATATATGCGGCATATTTAAAAAGTGTAACAACAAAGAAAATATCAGCATATCTTTACTCTATTGTCCATAATGAATTCAAAGAAGTAATACTTGATTAGAGAGGAAATAAAATGAATTTTTTAAAAAAAATAATCAACAAACCAATAACCATATGTATGATTATATTAGTACTTGTATGTGTAGGTGTATTTTCAGTCAGAAGCATGCCAGTTACCCTCTTGCCAGATTTAAACATCCCAATATTAGGTGTAACTGTGGTATATCCAGGGGCTTCCGCAACTACAGTTGAAAATGATGTAACAACAAAATTAGAAACCACACTTTCTAGTATTTCTAAAGTAACCGAAGTTAAAAGTTATTCCTTAGAGAATGCTTCATTCATAGTTTTAAGTTTTGAATATGAAACTTCCCTAAAAGAAAAAGAACAAGAAATTAAAGAAAAAATAGCTTCCGCCAATCTACCATCAAGTTGCTATGATCCAGAGATAGTAAGTTTTGACTTTAATTCATCAGCGCTTGCGACAATAGCTTTAACTTGTGATAGTAATGATATTAATGAGCTTAAAGAAATCAGCAACACTTTATCCAATAAATTTAGTTTAATTGAAGGGGTAGGAAATGTCCAAATAAAAGGACTTCCAACAGAAAAAGTTTCTGTAAAACCAATTCTAGGCTTAGAAAGTATAACACTTTTAATAGTTGAAGCTTTATCTAAATCATCATTAGATATTCCCCTTGGAATAATTAAAACAAGTGAAGGAAAAATATCAGTTAGGAACAATTCAGAAGCAAAAGAATTAATTGATCTTGCGAATACATCAGTATCAATTCCTTTAAAGAAAGATACATGGCAAATGCTTGATAACATTAAACAAAAAATAGAATTGATTAAAACTAGCTATGCGGATGTATTAAATACAATAGAAAAATCTAAAATAGAAGAATTACTTCAAACATTTAATAAAAAGTCAAAAGAAGAACTAGAACAAACAATTGCTAAGATAATTGAGTATAAAGATAAAATTGATAATATTTCAGATGAGGAATATAATCCAAATGAAATACTAAAAAAATATAGTTTAATATTTCTAGCATATGGTATTAAACTAAATATAAACTATATTAACTTTTTTAGAAATATGGATAAAAATGAATTAGTTAATCTACTTGATGAATTAATGAAAATTAAAGACACTAATTTAACAATATCTTTAAATCTTATTAATTTTATTTCATCAATTGATTTTTCTCAAATAACATATGATAATAACGATACTGGTCATTACATTACTTCATTTTGTAATGTGACAAAAATAAATGAAGAGGAAGTAGAAATTACCCCTAATTTAACAACAATTGATATTGAACAAACCAATGAGAGTTATTCATATTATAATGACCATCTTGCGGTAATCTTAGAAGTATATGGAAAATCCGGAAGTAATACATCACAAATTGTTAAAAATGTAAAATCCATAATAAATGAAAATAGCCAAAAAGATATAAATGTTACACTATTAGATGACCAAGCTGAATTTATTGATGATTCAATTTCTAATGTTCTTTCATCAATTCTAATTGGAGGAGTTCTTGCAATCTTAGTAATTTTCTTCTTTCTAAGAAAGGTTCGTTCCTCTCTTGTTATTGCTATAACAATGCCATTAAGTGTACTTACAGCTTTAATAGTTCTTTATGTAAAAGGTATAACTCTTAATATGGTATCCTTAGGTGGTCTTGCTGTTGGTATTGGAATGTTGGTTGATAATAGTATAGTTGTAATTGAAGCAATTACTAAACGTCGTGAAAATGACCATATGGATGTTGCATCTGCAGCACTACATGGTACTATGGATGTTGCTGGCTCACTTTTTGCATCAACCTTAACAACAGTTTGTGTGTTTATACCAATAATGTTTACAAAAGGTTTAACAAAAGAAATTTTTACTGATTTATCATGGGCGGTTATTTTATCACTAACTTTCTCTTTGTTAGTTGCCATCTTAGTTATCCCTTCGCTTTATGCTTTATTTTGTAAGGGTAAAAAAGAAGAAGAAATTAAACCTGATAAGTTTACAACTAAACTTGAAGGAAAATATCAAAAGATATTAGAGAAAGCCTTGACTAAAAAAACTATAATAATTGTATCAATGATTGTAATATTCATTGCTTCAATTGGCCTTGTATTAACTAGAGGAATTGAATTTTTACCACCAAGTGATAAAGGCTTAATAGAAGTAAACTTAAATTATGATAGCCAAATTGATATTGAAGAAGCCAATAATAAAACTCTTACGGCTACAAACTTGATAAAAGAAAACATAAATGATATATCAAGTATTGCTGTATCGGTGGGAAAACTTGGCATAATTAAAATGTCAAATGGAGCCTCAATTAGAATCCAACTAAATGATAAACGCAAAAAAACAAGTGAGGTTGCTGAAGATATCCGTAAACTCTTAAATGAAAATTCTAATTATAATGTTACAGTAAAAGAAGTCGATGGAATTGTTGCTTCAATTACTAGTGGCTTTAATGATTTAACTATTAACGTTACAGGTAGTGATGAAGCAACATTAAAACAAATAGCAACAGAACTAGAAACAGAATTATTAAGACAAAAAGGAATCACCGGAGTTAAAAACAATTTAACTACTTTACAAAAAGAATACAAAATTAAAGTAGATAAAACCAAATGCTTAGAATATGGCATAGATTATCAAAATTTAATTATGATGCTTCGTGTTGGCCTTGCTGGTTATGAAACAGGAACTATTGAAGATAACGCTGAAGAAGTAAAAATTCAAGTAATATTTAATAATCAAACAATTACTTCATACGATGATCTTGCAACCTTTGTTATAGGTTTTAAGGGAACCCAAACAATTAAACTTAGTGATGTCGCAAGCATCAATCAAACGGAAGAAAAAGTCCTTATCTTAAAAGATGATGGTAAACTTTCCCTTCAACTAAATATTTCTACATATGGAATTGACACCGGAACTGCAAGCCGTGAAATAAAGAAAGTAACAAAACAAGTTTTGTCAAATTATCCAGATGTAATGGTTAAAGAAAGTGGTGTGCAAGCTTATCTAAATGATGCTTTCAAGGGCTTAGCTGTTGCCTTAGTTATATCAATTTTCTTACTTTATGCGGTGATGGCATGTCAGTTTGAGTCACTTTCTAAACCACTTATTATTATGGCTTCAATTCCTCTAACATTTACAGGAGCTTTCCTTGCTCTTACAATAACAAATGTAACCTTAAACATTGTTTCATTTATTGGTGTAATTATGTTGATGGGGGTTATTGTAAATAATGCTATTATTATGTTAGATGAAATTAAACGATTAAAAGATAAAGACGGTTTAAGTCATTATGATGCGGTAGTAAAAGGATGTACAAATCGCTTACGCCCAATCTTGATGACAACATTAACAACAGTCCTTGCTTTGATTCCTCTTTCATTAGGCCTTGGCAGAGGTGGAGAATTAATGCAACCAATGGGAATTGTTGTAATTGGTGGTTTATTAATTGGTACAATAGTAACATTAGTATTGATACCATCAATATATTGTGGGGTTAAAAAAATAAAGAAGTAACAATAATTATAATCAAAAGGGGATTATAAAGGAGAAAAATATGAAACAAAGATCAATCACAAAAGATCTACAACACTTAAAAATTAAAAGTCCCAATTTTATCTATAATGTCTTAGGTACAGTTTGGAAAATCCTCTTTAAAAAGAAATATAATATACATGTAGAAGATAAAGTCAACCTAAAGAATATTAAGGGACCATATATATTAATAAGTAATCATGCTTCAAGACTTGATTATATGTATATTGGTCTTCCCTTACTTCCCGCTAGACTAAACTTTGTGGCAGGGTATAATGAATTCTTTAGATCACATCTTCAAGGAGTCTTTAAAATACTTCAAGTAATACCTAAAAAGAACTTTACATCGGATGTTAATACAATTAAACAAATTTCAAGAGTGTTAAAAAATAATGGAAAAGTAATGATCTTCCCTGAAGGAATGAGCTCAATATCTGGTGCTAACCAACCTATAGTTGTTGGTACTGGTAAATTTATTAAACATTTTAATGTCCCTGTTTATTACGCTGTAATCAAAGGTGGTTACTTAACAAGTCCTAAATATAATTTAGATGAAAGACCAGGAAGGGTAGATGTTACCTTTGATTCACTATTTACAGTAGATGATATTCAAAAATTATCAGCAGAAGAAATAGAAGATCGTATTAATGAAGCGATTTATCACGATGATTATGAATGGAATAAAGTTAATCAATATAGTTATAAAGTAAATGAAAACTTCTTAAAAGATATTGGTGATTTACTATTTATATGTCCAAAATGTAAAAGTGAATTTACAATAACAAGTACTAATAATACAATCAAATGTTTACATTGTGGAAATGAAATAGATGTTGATGATAAATATATGCTACTTCCTCATGATGAAACTAGTGTAGTACCATCAACTCAAACTGAATGGTTTAACATGCAAAGGGAAATAATCAAAAAGCAAATATTGGATGAAAACTATAAACTAGAAGAAATAGTTGATTTAGGAATGCTAGATGATGAGAAATATTTAAAGAATCAAGCTACTTCAAATATTGTTGGAGTTGGTCGACTCACCTTTGATCATACAGGTTTAACCTACAATGGAATCAAGAATAACAAACCATTTAGTTTCCACATTAATACAAGTGACTTACCAACTTTTGGAATGTGTACTGATTTATCTCGTTTCTATACTTTTTACCAAGGAACATTTTATGAATTCTATCCAAAAACAAGATGTGCAGAAAAATGGTTCTTGGTAGCAGAAGAAATGCATCGTCTTAATGGTGGTAAGTGGCAAGACTTTAAATTCACAAAAAAGGAATAATTTTTAAAATCATTCCTTTTTCTTTTTTATTATTGCGTATTATTAGTTGAGGTGATAAAATGAAAAAACTCGTTTTAAGTTTAATTGGTTTATTTATCATTTTAACTGGATGCTCTACAAATAGTAAAGATATTATAACACCTCCTTTAGATATGGGAACCTATGATGATATGGATATTCTAATTGATATTAAAGGAGCTATAATTTTTCCAGGAGTATATAGCGTAAAGAAAAATTCTTTATTAAAAGATGTAATTAAAGTTGCGGGAGGATTTGCAAGTAATGCTGATATTGAAAAAGTCAACTTAGTAAAGGAAGTAGAAGCTAATGAAATGATAATTATCCCCTTTAAAGGTAGTGGTGCATCTACTAGTAATTTAATCAACATCAATACCGCAAGTCTTAAGGAGTTAACTCAAATCCCTAAGATTGGTGAAGCAAAAGCAAAAGCCATAATTGAATATCGTGTTAATAATGGTCCATTTAACAAAATTAGTGACATTATGAAAGTATCGGGAATTAGTGAAACAATTTTTAATCAAATTAAAACGTTCATTATGGTATAATGATACCTTAAAAGCATCATCAAAATATGTATATCTTATTACCTTGGGTATAATAATTTTCTTATGGCTTATTTTTCATTTTAACATAATATATTTACTTTTATTAATAGTTTTCTTATTAGTAGTATTTATTAATATTCCTTCATTACTAGTTATTATTTTGATAGCATATGGAATATTAGGATTAAACATTTTAATAAGAAAAATAAATTATAATAAAACACCATACACTAATGTAATCATTGAATGTATTGTAATTAGTACTAAAAAAACCGCCAAGTCAAACCAAGTAGTAGTAAGATCAAAAAATGTTAAATATCAATACTATGATCCAAAAAATAAATATCAAGTTGGGGATATCATTAAAGTTGAAGGAACTTTAATAAAAGAAAGTAAAAAACACGCTCCTATGTTATTTGACTATCAAGATTACTTAGAAAAAAACAACATAAGAGGTACAATAAAAATTGAAAAGACTTCATACATAAAAAAAGGTTTTACGTTATATTCAATCAATAATACTTTACAAAATTACTTTAATTCGCGTTTTCCACCCCAAACGGCGGGTTTTTTGGAAGCTTTATTAATAGGATATAAAAATAATCTGGGTGAAGAAAATCAAAGGAAAATACAAAACATTGGAATTAGTCATCTTTTTGTAATATCAGGTCTTCATATGGGAGTACTCTCTTTAATAATAAAAAAATTACTAGGATTATTAAAAATACCAGAAAAACACCATTTTAAGATTATTACCCCGTTTTTTATTGGCTATTACATTATCTCAGCTTTTTCTATTTCCATTTTAAGAGTACTCTTAATATATATATTTAGTTATTTGAACAAAAAATATCTGCACATCTTCTCAACGTTTAATATTTATAATTTGGTAATAGCTATGATTCTTTTAATTAATCCCTATTATATTAGTTCATATGCATTTGGACTAACATTTATTATTTCTACATCTTTAGTATTAATTAATCCTTTATTAAAATATAAAGGAATTAAAGGCTTTTTTATCAATAATATAATAATAAGCCTAAATAGTTTGATTGTAACACTTCCTATTGTAATTACCATTAACCCTCAAATTAACTTTTTATCCATAATTTATAATTTATTTTACATTCCTTTTGTTAGTTATATACTACTGCCTTTTAGTATTATTGTATGTGCTTTGCCATTTCTTTCAAATATTTATGCCACAGTTATTAATTTATTTATGGGATTAACTACTAACCTAGCAAATATTAATTTTGGAAGAATGACTTTTAGTTCAGTATCAATTCTTTTACCAATTACCTTTTATTTTTTATATGTAATGTATATTAAGAATAAACTTCAAAAGAAAAAGCAATCATTAAGATGGCTTGGATTAATATTAGGTTTAGTTTTAATTTGGAATAATACAATATGGTTTAAAACAAAAGATGAGGTAATATTCTTAGATTTACCAAGAGGAGAAGCAACCTTAATTAGTTCAAGTCATAATAAGTGTAATATCTTAATTGATACAGGAGAAAATAGTGGAACTGATTTAGAAACATTCTTAAAGAAGAAAGGAATAAAACGTATCGATTACCTTTTTATTAGTCATGGTGACTCTGATCACAACGGAAAGATAGAAACCTTAATAAAAGAATTTAGAATAAAAAATATCGTTGTAACGCCATATGATAAAACTAGTATTAAAAAATGCCAATCTGCAGCATACAAAGGTAATCTTCATTATTTTAAAAGAGGAAGTATGCTTAGTAAAGGCAACCTTAAAATAAAATGTTTGTACCCTGCAAAAGATGCTAAGGATACAAACAATAATAGTATGGTATTAAATGTTGATTATTTCAATACAACTTTTTTATTTACCGGAGATATCGAGAAAAAAAGTGAAATGGAACTATTTACCCTTGAAAGAAAAATAAAAGTTGATTTTTTGAAAGTTCCTCATCATGGATCTCTTACTTCTAGTTCTTCATATTTACAAGAATTAGTTGATTATAAATATGCCATCTGCATGAATGGTTACCAAAATACATTTAGTTTTCCAAATAACATAATAAGAAAATCATATGAACATAAAGCATTTTTAGTTACATCCGAAAAATCAAGTATTATCTTAAAGAAAAAACTTTTTAAAAAAGAATTTAAAATTACATAATATTATTCTTAATAATTTGTGATGTATTATTAATTACTATACTATTTTCAGCAATGGAAGATGTGATAATAGTATTACAACCGATAATAGAGTTTTGGTGAATAATGGTACTACCACCAAGAATAGTAGCCCCGCTATAAATAGTAACATTGTCTAAAATAGTAGGATGACGCTTAACATTTTTTAATTTACTTGTTTCTTTTAAAGATTTAGTGCCTAAAGTAACACCATGATAAATTTTAACGTTATTGTTAATTATCGTAGTTTCTCCAATAACAATACCTGTGCCATGGTCAATAAAAAAGTAATCACCAATAACTGCCTTTGGATGAATATCAATACCTGTTTTTTCATGGGCATATTCAGTCATTAACCTTGGGATAAGCTTTATGTCTAGTTTTGTCAACATATGAGCAATACGATAAACTAAGATTGCGAAAAAACCAGGATAGGCTAAAATTATTTCAGACAAAGAAGTTGCTGCCGGATCGCTTTTTATAAATGCATCTAAGTCCATTTGTAGTTTATTTTTAATCATAGGAAGAGAAGAAATAAAATATTTAATTTTTTCTTCTTTCTTTTTATCGTTAATATTATTTCTTAAAATTCTTTTAATGTTATTAATTTTTCTAGTATAGTATTTTTCTTTTTTTTCTTTGATTAACTCAAAATATGAGGGAAATAAAATACATCGTATATCAAATATTAAACGAATAATTTCTTTTCTATTTACAAATTTCATTATTCATCAATCCATTTAGATAAATATTTAATGCCATAATCAGGAGATATAAAAAGAATGTTTCTATTAACAAGATTTTTTTCTTCAATTAACTTTTTAACTCCAATAAAGGCAGCTCCTGTTGAAAAACCACAGAATAATGCTTCTGATGTTAATAGTTCTTCACAACCTTGTTTTGATGATTTCCTAGAAATATTATATATATTATCAACTACCTTTAAGTTAAGAGTAGAAGGAATAAATCCAGGTCCAATGCCATCAATTACGTTATTTTCTTTTGGTAATACTCCAATAATTAAAGTAGTTGGACTTTTTTCCTTAAAGTATTTTCCAATTCCTGAAATAGTTCCTCCTGTGCCTATTCCCATCACTATTCCATCAATCTCACTTAAACAATTAGTAATTTCTTTTCCAGTTATCTCATAATGGGTAAGAGGATTGTTCATATTTTCAAATTGTGAAGGAATAAAATAATTATTTATTGTACTAGTCATTTCTTTTAATTTATCAAGACATCCTTTCATCCCATATTTTTTATCGGTTAAAATTACTTTAGTATGATAAGCTTTAAGTAGTAGAATTCTTTCATTACTTACGTTATTTGGCATAATGATTATTAATGGTAAATTATAGTACAAACATACTCCAGCAAGACCAATACCTGTGTTTCCACTAGTGGCCTCAATAATAGTAGTACTCTGATTAATTAATCCATCTTTAAAAGCAGAACTAATTATTTTTTTGGCTATTCGATCTTTAATACTACCAAAAGGGTTTCCTCCTTCTAATTTAACATATATATTATTGTGATATTTTTCACTTAATTTCTTTAAATAAACAATTGGTGTTTCACCAACTAAATCTAAAACACTATCCTTAATCATATTTCCTCCTAAAACATCTTATCTTATTTATATGCTTTTCAAACGAAAAGTGTTATAATATAGGTGGCATAAAAAGGAGGAAAATAAAATGCAAACTTATGAAGAAATAAAAAGGAATCCTAAAATACTTGCATATATTAACCAAGCTGATGCTTCTTTAAAAGCATTAGGATATACTGAACACCACATTGCTCATGCAACACTTGTTGCGACAAGAGTTGAATATATTTTAAAAACTTTATGTTTTGATGATAGAATGATTGAACTTGGAAAGATTGCGGGGTTTTTACATGATATTGGAAATCTTGTAAATAGAGTTGACCACAGTCAAAGTGGAGCAATCTTAGCTTTTCGTATTTTAGATGAACTAGGATTTGAGGCTGATGATATTGCTTTAATTGTTTCTGCAATTGGTAACCATGATGAAGGAACTGGAGTACCGGTAAGTCCTTTGGCTGCAGCCTTGATTATTGCTGATAAATCTGATGTAAGAAGATCAAGAGTAAGAAATAATGATACTACAACCTTTGATATTCATGATAGAGTTAATTATTCTGTCACAAAATCAGAATTGAAAATCAATGAAGCTCATACAATTATAAAACTTAAACTATTTGTTGATACTCATTATAGTTCGGTTATGGATTACTTTGAAATATTCATGAGCCGAATGATTCTTTGTCGTAAGGCTGCTCAAATGTTAAATCTTGAATTTAAAATGATGTTTAATGAGCAACAAATGATTTAAACCATAAAAGTAATTTATGAACATTTAATACTCAAAAAGGCAATATAATTTCATTTTACTTTACTAATTTTAAAAAATATGATATAATAAATGCGTTATTTTCTTTGGAGGTGTAGCAATGGCAAACATTAAACAACAAAAGAAACGTGATATTACTAACAACAAAAAAAGACTTTTAAATGCTTCATTTAAATCATCTTTAAAAACAGCAATTAAAGCTTTTGAAACTGCAGTAGCATCTGGCAATAAAGCACAAGCTCAAGAAGCTTTCAACTTTGCTTGTAAAAAATTAGATAAGGCAGTAGTTAAAGGTGTTTATCACAAGAATAATGTTGCTAGACAAAAATCAAGTTTAGCAAAAGCCTTAAATCAAATGGCATAATTAAAGTAGAAATCGGACGAAAACGTCCGTTTTTTCTTTCTAAAAAATAATTAAAACGTTTTTAATTGCTTGTTTTAAGTTATATTTTAGAAAAATTGTTATAATAATTATTAATAGAAAAGGAGTGATAATGTGATTAAAACTCTCGCAAAAAGTATTCGTGAGTATAAAAAAGCCACAATTCTTACCCCAATTATAGTATTCTTTGAGGTTGTCTTAGAATGTATAATTCCTTTTATAGTTGCTATGTTGATTGACAACATAGAGAAAGGATGTGGCTTAAATGTAATTTTAATGTATGGCGGAATCTTGACACTTATGGCCATTCTTTCTTTAACATGTGGTGCCTTCGCTGGTAAATTCTGTGCCAATGCTTCATGTGGATTCGCTAAGAACTTAAGAAAAGATATGTTTGAAAAAATACAAACATATGCATTTGAAAATATTGATAAATTTCAAGCCGCATCATTAGTTACAAGACTAACAACTGATGTAACCTATGTACAATGGTCATTTATGACAATTATCCGTACAGCTATAAGAAGTCCATTTATGCTAGTATTCTCATTTATTATGGGATTGGTTATGGGGGGGCCAATTGCTTTAGTATACGTATTTGTTATTCCAGTTCTAACTTTTGGCTTATTTATGATTGCTAAAAAGGCAATGCCTATTTTTAGAAGAGTATTTAAAAAATATGATAATTTAAATAATTCGGTTCAAGAAAATGTCAAAAACATGCGTGTTGTAAAATCTTTTGTTCGTGAAGATTACGAAATTCACAAATTCGATTTAGCCGCAGCCGATGTTTGTGCAGACTTTACTAAGGCAGAGCGTATTCTTGCTTGGAATAATCCAATAATGCAATTTTGTTTATATACAATTATGATAGTTATTCTTTCATTTGGATCATATATTGTAATTAGTAGTTCTGGCTTAAAGGTAAGTGTAAGTCAAATATCTGCCCTTCTTACCTATGGATTTCAAATACTAATGAGTCTAATGATGATTTCTATGATATATGTTATGATCACAATGTCAATTGAGTCAGCAGAAAGAATCTGTGAAGTTTTAAATGAAGAAACAACCCTAAAGAGTCCAGAAAACCCAGTGTTTGAAATAAAAGATGGTTCAATTGATTTTGAAAATGTTGAGTTTAAATATGGAGATAGTAAAACAATTCTAAACAATATAAACTTACATATCTCTTCAGGAGAAACCATTGGCATTATAGGTGGTACAGGAAGTGCTAAAACAACTTTAATTCAACTAATATCAAGATTATATGATGTAACAAATGGATCAGTTAAAGTCGGTGGTGTTGATGTTCGTGATTATGATTTATTTACGCTAAGAGACAAAGTTGCGGTAGTACTTCAAAAAAATATCTTATTTAGTGGTACGATTATTGAAAACCTTCGTTGGGGCAATCAAGATGCAACACTTGATGAAATGGTTCATGCATGCAAACTAGCTCAAGCTGATGACTTCATCAAGAGCTTCCCAGATGGTTATAATACATACATTGAACAAGGGGGAGCCAATGTATCAGGAGGTCAAAAACAAAGATTATGCATCGCGAGAGCCTTATTAAAGAATCCAAAAATTATCATTTTTGATGATTCAACTAGTGCTGTAGATACTAAAACCGATGCATTAATTAGAAAAGGTTTAAAAGAATATATTCCTAATACTACTAAAATAATAATTGCCCAAAGAGTTGCAAGTGTTGAAGATGCCGATAGAATAATAGTTCTTAATAATGGTGAAATTTGTGGAATTGGTACTCATGATGAATTGATGAAGACTAATACAATTTATCAAGAAGTATATGAATCCCAAAATAAGGTAGGTGAGTAAGATGCTTTGGATAATATTACTTGTAATAGTTCCTACATTTATCTTACTTGGTACAATACTTGTATGTTCAATCATTAAGACAAGTAAGTCATTGGGTAAAAAGAACAAAGTAAAAGAAAAAATGCCTCGACAAAAGAAAAAAGGCGTAATTGGAAGAGTATTAAAAGAATTATTTAAAGCTTATCCTCGACTTTTACCAATAACAATTATTTTTATTGTAATAAATGCAATAGTAAGCTCAATTCCTTCTGTTTTCATGCAAAAAGTAATTAGCATTATGGAAACAAGCTATAAAGCTGGCGATTGGAATAGCGTTTCTAGTTCAATAATAAAACTAGTTATAATTCTTGCAGTATTATATATAATTTCTCTTATTGCAGGAATAGTTTATAATCAATTACTCGCAATAATAACCCAAGGGTTCTTAAAGAAGATGCGTGCAAAAATGTTTGATCATATGCAAACATTACCGATAAAATATTTTGATACTCATAGCCATGGTGACATTATGAGTTATTATACAAATGATATTGATACCTTAAGACAATTAATATCACAAAGTATACCTCAATTATTAATATCTGGTATTATCGTTATTTCTGTATTATTCATTATGTTGTATTATAGTTTTATCTTGACTCTTGTTGTTATTGTTGGGGTTATATTAATATTAATTGCAACCAAAATCATTGGTGGAAGAAGTGCTAGATACTTTATAGCTCAACAAAAAGCTATTGCTCAAACTGAAGGTTATGTTGAAGAAATAATGAATGGACAAAAGGTTGTTAAAGTATTTAATCATGAAGAAAAAACAATGGAAGAGTTTAATAAAATTAATGAAGTATTGTTTGAAGAATCAAATAAAGCAAATACTTTCGCGAACATGTTAATGCCAGTCTTACACAATATTGGTAATATTTTATACGTAATTGTTGCCTTTGTTGGTGGTGTATTATTAATAAATAATGTTGCTAATCCAAGTTTCTCAAATATGGCGATGGGAATAAGTATTGTTATTCCTTTCCTAAATATGACAAAACAATTTACCGGTAATATCAGTCAAGTATCAGGACAAGTAAACTCAGTAGTAATGGGTATGGCCGGAGCAAGACGTATCTTCGATCTTTTAGATGAAGAACCAGAAGTAGACAATGGATATGTAACGCTTGTTAATGCGAAGATGGAAAATGGAGAAATCGTTGAAACCAAAGAACGCACAGGTATGTGGGCATGGCGCCATCCTCACCAAGATGGTACTGTAACATATACAAAACTTTTAGGTGATGTCCGAATGTATGATGTAGATTTTGGTTATGAAGAAAATAAGATTGTTCTTCATGATGTAACACTATATGCTTATCCTGGTCAAAAGATTGCCTTTGTTGGTGCAACAGGTGCTGGAAAAACGACAATCACTAACTTGATCAATCGTTTCTATGATATTGCTGATGGTAAAATTAGATATGATGGAATTAACATAAATAAGATTAAAAAAGCAGATCTTCGTCATTCTCTTGGAATTGTATTACAAGATACTAACCTATTTACGGGTACTGTTCTTGATAATATTCGTTATGGAAAATTAGATGCAACCGACCAAGAATGTATTGATGCCGCAATCTTAGCTGGTGCTGATGAATTTATTAACAAGATGGCTGATGGATATAATACATATCTAACAAACAATGGATCAAACCTTTCTCAAGGTCAACGTCAATTAATTGCCATTGCTAGAGCTGCTGTTGCGAACCCTCCAGTAATGATTCTTGATGAAGCTACATCATCAATTGATACAAGAACAGAAGCCATTGTTCAAAAAGGTATGGATGCTCTAATGAAAGGAAGAACCGTATTCGTTATAGCCCATCGTCTTTCAACAATTAGAAATGCGGATGTAATAATGGTTCTCGATCATGGAAGAATCATTGAAAGAGGTACCCACCAACAATTACTTGAAAATAAAGGTGAGTATTATCAATTGTATACAGGTGCATTTGAATTAGAATAAAAAAATAAAGATAGAAAATGTTGATGTAAATCATCTTCAATTTCTATCTTTTTTTGTATTTTAAGGGAAATTCAACAAATAATATTAATATGAAAAAATTATTAATTGTATTTATTCCATTTATTTTAATTGTGTCATGTCAAGCCGTCAAACAACCAAACACTATCCATTATAAAACAATGAAAATAAATAATAAGGAGGTAAAATATCAAAAAGTAAATGATGTAATGGATAAAGTGTTTGAAAAAGAGTTGACTAGTATTTACCAAAATCCATTGTCAAACTTAACCTGCAAAACATATATATCAAAAGATTATGTTAGCTATAAAATTAAAGAGGAAACAAAAGATACAACCAATCTATATACTTTTAATTATCATCTAGATACATCAAAAAAAGTAAACTTCAATAAAACAGAATTCATAAATTGGCTAAACAAATATAACAAGGATTATAACTTTAAAGAAGAAGATTTCTTTTTTTTAAAACCTTTAATTAAAGAAAACAAAATAGAAATATATATATCCCCATACCTAACAGGAAATTTAACAAGCTATAAAGAAATACCATTTAGAGATGAATTAATTAGTGATGATGAAAATGAAATAAAGTATAGTAAGAAGATAGCTTTGACCTTTGATGATGGGCCTTCAATAAAAACCAAAGAACTTGTCGACTTACTAGAGGAACTTAATGTAGTAGCAACCTTTTTTGTTTTAGGTACAAACGTAAAACAACATCCTGATGAATTAATATATATATCTAATCATAATCATGAAATAGGTAATCACTCATATAGTCACCCCGATTTTAAGAAAATATCAGTAGATGCGGGAATTGAAGAAATTAACAAAACTCAAACAGAAATCTTTAAAGTAATTAAAAGATATCCAAGAATATTTCGCTTTCCATATGGATCAGTTAATAAAGAAGTAATAAAAAAAATTAAACTTCCAACGGTCTTGTGGAATGCGGATTCCCTAGACTGGCAGTGTTATGATTCACAAAGAATCATAGAAAAACTAAAAAAAGAAATGAAAGAAGATAGTGTAATACTATTTCATGATTTCAAATACTACAATAAAGTAGCTATCACTAAAATAGTAAATGATTTAAAAAATGATGGATATACCTTTGTAACAGTATCAGAATTATTTAATTATACTAGTGAAGAAAAAATCATGGCTAAAATCTATAGAACGCAATAATTTTGAAAATAAATTATAATATAGATGGTAGGAGAATGTATAAATTAGTTTATACATATTAGGTTTTAGGTTCACTTTCCTAATTATAAAAAAGTAAATATTTATATTTTTTAATCATATATTAAAGTAGGAGATGAAAAAATGAGAAAAGAAATGAGAAAATTATTTTTATTAATTTGTGTGTTTGGTCTTCTTTCTTTTGGCACATCGTGTTTAACTGTGAATAATCCACCTGATAAAAACGATGAAAACATTCAAGAAGAAGTAAACAAAAACACAACAAATAAAAATCAAGAAAAACAAGGAGAAGAAGAAGGAGACAAAAATGGTGATGAAGTAATAGGTGTACCAAAGGTAAACTTAGAATATACTTTTAACCATCAAGAATTAGAATCATTCTATGAAATTTTTAAATTAAATAATCAAAGAAGATTCATGATTCCAAATGTTGAAAATGAATTATTTAATTATTTTGATTATACTTTTACAAGTTCACCAGTTTCTCTAACGGATTGTCAAAATAAACGTTATGATATTTATTTTCCTTCATCAAAACTATATTTTGATTTTTCTTCAACGGGACCAAATAATACCTTCATAAGCAAAGAAGTTGGTATTAAGGGAATTCTTTATGATATTTCTGAATTTGAATTTACAGACTATCTTGTTGAAATAAAAGAGATTCAAGGTATTGGTACTTATAAAATAAGTACTTATGATATCATAGTTGATGGAAATGTAGTTGGAAATTTTGAATTAAAAACCATGTTTGGAAACACTGATGACATCTTTAATGTTGTTAAAAAGATGTTTTCTAAGTAATAATGTCTAAAATAAATAAGCACTAAGGACTAGTTTTACTAGTCCTTATTTCTTGAATTAACAACAATAAGTGGGTATAATATATTTGTAATTAGTTAGTTAACAATTAATTTAATAATTTTATAAAAGGAGATTGCTATGGAAATTAAAAAAGATCTATTAAGAAAGAAAATGAAAAATATTGAATTTAGTAAAGTAGTAAGCCTAAAAGATGAAGTAACATATAGAGAAGGAGAGGTTGTAAGCAAAACTCTAGCTCAAAATAATTATGTAAGTATTACTCTTTTCGCATTTGGTGATGGTGAAGAGATTAGTTCCCATAAATCTGATGGGGATGCCTTTGTTACATGCTTAGATGGTGAAGGAAAAGTAATTATAGATGGAATAGAATATTTCTTAAAAGAAGGTGAATCCGTTGTAATGCCAGCCGGTCATCCTCATTCTGTTCATGGAATTAGTAAATTTAAAATGTTATTAGTGGTTGTCTTTTAATGAATAAAGTTTTAAAATATTTTAAAGAAAGCACTTATAAACCATTTTCAAAACAAATAAGAGTATATGGCTGGCAAAAAGAATATGATTATACTTTAGTAAGTAGTATTGTTCCTTTCTTATTTGAATCATTTAATGTGATCACTAATCTAGCTCCAAAAACTAATGAAAATAGACCGGGCAAAATAATGCCCAAGTTTTACATTACTGTTCATGACACTGGTGATTCAGCACCAGAACATACTGCTCAATTTTGGAGTGAAACGGTAAAAAATCAATATTGGAGTGAAGGACCATATCATGCAAGTTTCCAATATGTCGTTGGAAATGATGGAATATATCATCAAATACCTGATAATGAAGTTGCATGGCATGCTGGTGATGGTACTAGATTTGATTATACTCTTTATGATACAATGGTAGATGGAACAAATAAGCATCCGGTAATTACAATTAGTGATAAAGGATACTACATGATTGATGGAAAAACTACATGTGTACTTGCACCAAGAGCATTCAAAGAATATAATGAAAAAACGATATTTGATAGAATCCCTAAAACATCAGATTTAAATGATGATGGAATACTATGCAAGCTAATCGGCAAAAGATATTACATTGGTGAAACTTACTTTAATCAAACGTATGAAAAAATAGCAAATCGATGTGGTAATAATAATTCAATTGGAATTGAATCATGCATTAATGAAGAAACAGATATATATTACACATGGCAAAAAACCGCTAAGTTAGTTGCACACTTAATGAATGATAATAATCTTTCACTAGATGATGTAAAACAACATCATTACTTTAGTGGTAAGAATTGTCCTCAAACTATGAGAATGAACAATCTATGGAATCATTTTAAACAACTTGTAATGGTTGAATATGATATTTTACAGTTTATTAATGAAGGTTATAAAATTTCCTTTATTCCTCTATCTAATGGTATCAATGAATTAGGAAGAATCACTGATAATACTCTAAATGCATTTAAGTATAAAATAATTACAAATTATCAAGGAAAAACCGAAGAGGATATTTTTGAAATAACAATGTAAAAAGAAAGGTAACTACACCAAATAACGGTATAGTTACCTTTTTTACAATTGCATAATTAGTAAATCTAATCCTAGATTTTTATCAATTTTACCTGTTTTAATACGATAATCTAAATCAGCTAGTTTTATTACGTAGTTTTCTAAATCAACAATTTTAAAACTTTTTGCGTTTTTAACCATATAATATGCTCTTCCCGGCGAAACATTGTAAAATTTAGCAATGTCATTTTGAGAGTATCCTGCTTTTAATAATTTAGTGATATTTAGCATATCGATGAATGAACTATTAATCATTCCTAAGATACCTGCTGCATCTTTAGTATTTTTAGTTAAATCTAAATATATATTTGCGACTTGATTATGATTGTGGTCAACAATTGCCTTAATTAAATTAAACACTTCTTTGGATAAGTCTTTATCAACCATTAATTTAATATCATTTGGGGTGATTACACCACCTTTACCAACATAATCAATTAACTTATTAATTTCTTGTTCCATTCTTACTTGATCATTGTTTAGGTATTCCATAAAAAGATTAATAGCTTCTTCCTTGATTTCAATGTTCCAAGCCGCAAAACTTCTAATAACCCATCCTTTTAGTTCAATTTCTTGAGAGTCATCATAATTGATTATTAACGCTACATTCTTAAGAGTTTTATATACCTCATTAGTTGGATTTAATTTTATGCCATGAGCATCAACCATTAAAACAGTAGATTCTGCAGGATTCTTTAAATATTTAATAAAGTTTTTTAAATCTGGCGATAATTCATCTTTATTTCGTGAAAGAAATGTTGGATTACGTAAAATAATAACCTTTAAATCTTCTAAAAAAGGAATTGTAATGCAGTCATTAATAATGTTATTTAAAGGTGTAATTTCACAATCATATTTAATAACAGCATATGTTTGTTTATTAAAACTTTGTAAAATACGGGTTATTCTATTTTTAATAAATACCTCAGAAGTACCAGTAAATAAATAGACAAGATCATCATCTTTAGTTAAAGCCATTAATAGTCCCTCCCTTTATTGTGAAAACATTATATCATATTTTTAATAATTTTTAATGTTTAATGCAAAAATAAAATAATAAAATAAAAAAAACATCACACAATAATATAGAGGTGATAATAATGAATGACGATTTTTTAATGAAATTAACAGAAGAACAAAAATGGAATGTTAGAACAGACTTAGCATATGATGATGCTTTAAAATTTCAAAATAATGATGTTGCAGACTTTATTCAAACTGAAGAAGAGATAAACAATATTCCAGTTTATAAAAGTGTGGTAGGGCCTAATGCTTCTAAAGTAATTAACAAACAAATTGGAACCTACTACACAATTGATCTAGCAAATGTTGATTTTCATGATGCAACAATTTGTGAAAGCATTGAAAAAGCTCTTGCAAAAATTCTTGTAAATATTTTACAATTTAGAGGATTAATGAATAAAAGATGTCTACTAGTTGGACTTGGAAATGTAAATGTAACTCCTGATGCACTTGGTCCATATGTTATGGATAATGTAATTGTAACAAGACATCTTGTTCAAATGGGACATATAAGTAATGGCTTTAGTGAAGTAAGTGCCATTAGCCCTGGTGTTATGGGAACCACAGGAATTGAAACCTTTGATATAATTAAAGCAGTTAAAGATAAAATTAATGTAGATTTCTTAATCGTTGTTGATGCTTTAGCCTCAAGTTCGATCGCAAGAGTTAATAAAACAATTCAAATTACTGATACGGGAATAAGACCAGGATCAGGAGTTGGTAATAAACGAAAAGAATTAAGTATCAATACTATTGGAGTACCCGTAATTGCCATCGGAGTTCCAACAGTAGTGGATGCGGTAACGATAACTAGTGATGCTATAGACTATGTAATAAAATATCTAAATGAGCAATCTAAAGTATTTCCTAAAAAAGATTTAGAAAGTGCACAAGAACCATCTGATGATGCAAAAGAAATATTTATGGGGCAAATAGGTTTACTTGATGAGCAAGAAAAGAAACACTTAATTCAAGAAGTATTAACCCCAAATGGATATAATATGATGGTAACACCAAAAGAAGTAGATGCGGATATTGAAGACTTATCAAAGATCATCGCCACAGGAATTGATCTTGCTTTACATCAAGGCTTATTAACAGGCTGTACACAATGAAAAAAGTTTTCTTAACAATTCTTTTTGGTGTCGTATTTTTAATAGGAATTGGCATTGGCGGAAAAAACAACAGTTCTAGTAAATTATTTGAAGAAAGTAAGTCGAATTTTGAAAGTGAAATTTCAACTCCTAATAATAATTATAATGCAGAATCACGAAAGCCTCAGGATGGTATGTTAAATAAAATAGCAAAAAAAGTCGATAAATTGCTTGAATCAATATCTAAAAAGATAGCATAAAAAGGGAATACTTTAAATAATATTCCTTTTTTCTTTTTATTTGAAAGAAATATCATTTGGTAGTATTATACACTTAATAGAAAATGGGGGATAATATGAACAAATACTATTTACGACTATAAAAAAACAATTTAGATATATCAATAACTTTGCATTATTTGTAAAAATATGATATAATTTTCAGTAAGAAAAAAGGTGATAGAATGAAGAAATTGAATTTACCAAACAAACTAACATTATTTAGAATGTTCTTAATTCCAATTATAATGATTGTCTATGCAATTCCACAATGGAATAGACAACCAATCTTTACGGGTAATGATTCATTTACGGTATCAAACTTTATAATCTTAATTTTGATATTTGTAGGATCACTTACAGACTTTTTAGATGGAAAGATTGCAAGAAAATATAATCTTGTAACTAATTTTGGAAAATTCTTAGATCCAATTGCTGATAAACTATTAGTAATTACTGGCTTTGTTATCCTTTTTGACCAAAGTGCAAAAGCTGGTAATAACCTATTTACTTGGTGGATGCTTGCTATAATTCTCGCAAGAGAATTCATTGTGTCAGGATTAAGACTTGTTGCTGCCGAAAAAGGTGTTGTAATTGCTGCCGGCAAATGGGGAAAAGTAAAAACAACAATTCAATTTATTACATTGATTTATTTGTTTATTGGTATTCAAACCAAAGAATCAAATATATATACTATCATTGGTTTAGTATTAATTTATGCTACTTTAGTTTCAACAGTATTTAGTGGATGGGATTACTTATCAAAGAATAAAGCAGTCCTAGATGATGAAGAAGAAACTGAAGGAAAAAAAACAAACATTAAAAAAGTAAAAAAGAATAAAAAAAATAAAAAGTAAGAGGTAATAAGATGGCTGAAGAAAAAACAAAGCAACTTAAAATCGAAGATATTGAGCCTGGAAAAGATCCAGCCAAAGAAAAAGCCTTAGCGGAGGCTTTAAAAACAATTGAGAAAAACTATGGAAAAGGGTCAATAATGAAATTGGGAGACCATGCTCAAGAAAAACTAGAAGTAATTTCTAGTGGTTCTATTGCCTTAGATGCGGCACTTGGAGTAGGTGGATATCCTAAGGGAAGAATTATTGAAATATATGGACCAGAATCTAGTGGTAAAACAACATTTGCTTTACATGCAATAGCAGAGGCTCAAAAGTTGGGTGGCTATGCAGCATTCATTGATGCTGAACATGCCTTAGATCCTGTCTATGCCAAGAATTTAGGGGTTGATGTAGATAATCTAATTTTATCTCAACCTGATGATGGTGAACAAGCCTTAGAGATTGTTGAAGCATTGATTAGAAGTAATGCTATTGATATCATTGTTATTGACTCAGTTGCCGCTTTAGTTCCAAAAGCGGAAATTGAAGGAGACATGGGAGCAAGTCATGTAGGATTACAAGCCCGCTTGATGAGCCAAGCAATGAGAAAATTAGCTGGTGCTATTTCTAAATCAAAAGCAATCGCCATTTTTATAAATCAAATTCGTGAAAAAGTTGGTGTCCTATTTGGTAGTCCTGAAACTACATCAGGTGGTCGTGCATTAAAATTCTATGCGACAATTCGTTTAGATATTAGAAGAGTTGACCAAATTAAAGTAGGTACTGAACCTGTTGGTAATGTAACAAGAATAAAGGTTGTAAAAAACAAAGTTGCACCACCATTCAAAACTGCGGATGTTGATTTAATTTATGGACAAGGTATTTCTCACGAAGGTGAAATTCTTGATATGGCAGTTAATATGGATATTGTTGAAAAGAGTGGAGCTTGGTTCTCATATAATGGAGAACGCTTAGGCCAAGGACGTGAAAATGTTAAAGAACTTTTCAGACAAAAACCAGAACTTGCTAAAGAAATTGAACAAAAGGTTCGTGAAAAATTATTCCAATAAGTTAAAATGCGGTTATGAATATTCATAACCGTTTATTTTAAAAAAATTACAAAAATTTAGGAGGAAGTATGAGCAAAGTAGTAATTTTTAATCACCCATTAATCAATCACAAATTATCAATTATTAGAGATGAAACCACAAACACAAAACATTTCCGTGAAACTTTAAATGAAATTTCCGCTTTAATGGCTTATGAAGTAACAAGAGATTTGCCAGTTGAAGAAGTAGATGTTCAAACTCCAGTGGCAGTTGCTAAATCATATCGTTTATCTGCAAAAGTTGTAATTGTACCAATCTTAAGAGCTGGTCTTGGAATGGTAGATGGAATCTTATCATTAATTCCGATGGCAAAAGTTGGTCATATTGGTTTATACCGTAATGAAGAAACTTTAAAACCTGAAAGATACTATGCTAAATTTCCCCCAACAATTAAAGAAGGTATTGTATTTTTAGTTGATCCAATGCTTGCAACTGGTGGTAGTGCTGTTGAAGCAATCAATATTCTAAAGGAAGCAGGAGCTAAGAAAATTGCTTACATTGGCTTAGTAGGCGTAGATGAAGGTATTGATAATCTTAGAACTCATCATCCTGATGTAGATATATATTTAGCTGCTAAAGATGATCATCTAAATGAAAAAGGCTACATTGTACCTGGACTTGGTGACTGTGGAGATAGAATCTTTGGAACAAAATAAGAAATAATAAAACAAATAAGACCATGTTTAATAATAAACAGAGTCTTTTGTTTTTATTCATTATTTTCAATCATGTAATCAATTGCTTTGATATAATCAACCTTAGGACTAAATCCAAGTTTTATTTCATAGGCATTTTCTTTAAAGTAAGAATAGGGAATACTCTTTCTTTCCCCTTTTAAAGAGGCATAGTATAAAGCTATCAACTTTGGCGTAGGAAGAACGAAAACTTCATGTTTGGTACTAAACTCAATTATTAAAAAAGATATTCCACCCATTTTATATACTGTTTCAAGATGCATTAATTGGTGAACATATATATGTTGAAAAGAAAAACTTTGGGTATGACAGCTTTTAGCTTCAAAGTCAATATACTTTCCTTTATAAATTCCATTATAGTCAGTAGTAGATGGAGTTCTATAATAGGCTTCAACAATTCTTGCTTTATTACGTGCAGGATAATCAACTCTTACTATTTGAACAGGAGTTGGTTTTTTATATATACAAGCAATGTTGTGTTGTAAATAATAGGCATTAGAATCATTAATTAGACTTTCAAAATCAATACCAAGATGAGATCTTCTAATATCTTTTTCTTTTGTATTAGATTGTGTATCAATTGTTGCGACTTTTCCATTAGGATATTTAAAAGTATTATTCATTTTATCACCATAATAATTATATCAAAAAAATTAATAAACATCAATCAAAAAAGAACACTTTTGGAAATAATAATATTGTCACTAAATGTTTGACATTTAATAAAAAATATAGTATAATACTTTAGTATGGGTTATAATGCCTATGATTAAAAATAGGCTTTTAATATAATTTAGATACGAATAAATTGAAAGGAGAAATTATTATGATGCCAATATGGCTTGGCGTTCTCCTTGTGTTAGTTGTTGCTGCTGTAGCAGCTTTTCTATTCATATACCGCTATAAAGCAGGTATAAATAAAGGAATAAATTTAACTGAAGAAAAATATGAAAAGCTTGGAAAAGAAGCGAAAAAATTAATTGAGGATGCTGAAAATGAAGGAGAACTTCGCAAGAAACAATTAATCGAAGAAGCTAAAAAAGAAATTCAAGCAATGCGTGAAGAATATAATTTAGAAGTTAAAGAACGAAAAGCTCAACTACAAGAAGAGGCTAACAAGCTTGAACGTCGTGAAACAAGTCTAGATAATCGTTCAGATAATCTAGATAAACGTGAAACAAGTTTAATTACAAAAGAAAATAAACTAGAATCACGTATTATTGAAGTTGAACAAAGAAATGCAAAAATTGAAGAATTAATTGCTGAACAAGAAAGAAAGTTAATGGAAATTGCTGGCTTTAGTATGGATGAAGCACGTGAAATTGTTTTCGCTAAACTAAAAGAAGAAATGGCAATGGAAATGGCAATCTATGTTAAAGAAGAAACAGAAAAAGCAAAATATGAAAGCACTCATAAATCACAAATGATTTTAGCAAATGCTATTCAACAATATGCTAATGAAACTATTCAAGAAAAAACTGTTTCTGTTATCCCTCTTCCAAATGATGAAATGAAGGGAAGAATCATTGGCCGTGAAGGTAGAAACATCCGTGCCATTGAAGCTGTAACTGGTGTAGATTTAATTATTGATGATACTCCTGATTCAGTTGTTATCTCATGTTTTGATCCAGTAAGAAGAGAAATCGCAAGAAGAACTCTTGAAATTCTAGTAAGTGATGGTCGTATTCAACCACCTAGAATTGAAGAAGTTTTCGCAAAATGTACTAAAGAATTAGAAAATGAAATGCGTGAAGAAGGCGAAAAAGCTGTATTTGAAATTGGTATCGGCAAGATTCATCCTGAACTTGTTAAACTAATTGGACGCTTACATTTTAGAACAAGTTATGGCCAAAATGCTTTACAACATTCAAAAGAAGTTGCTTTCCTTGCGGGAAAACTTGCAGCTGAAATTGGTGAAGATGAAACTCTTGCTCGTAGAGCTGGTTTACTTCACGATATTGGTAAAGCCACAGACCATGAAACTGAAGGAAGTCACGTTGAAATAGGTGTTGAAATTGCAACTAAATTTAGAGAAAATCCAACAGTAATTGATGCTATCGCTTCTCACCATGGTGACCAAGAAGCAACAACAGTTATCGCTCACTTAGTAGCTGCTGCTGACACTCTTTCTGCTGCACGTCCTGGTGCTCGTAGTGAATCATTAGATAACTACATTAAACGTCTTCAACAACTTGAAGAATTAAGTAACCAATTTAAAGGTGTTGAAAAAACTTATGCTCTTCAAGCAGGTCGTGAAGTACGTATTATCGTTAAACCTGAAGAAATCACAGATGCTGAGGCTTACATGCTAGCACGTGAAATTAAGAATAAGATTGAATCAACAATGAATTACCCAGGTAATATTAAAGTTGTTGTAATTAGAGAAGTTCGAGTTCAAGAAACAGCTCGTTAGAAAGAATTAACAAAAATGAAGATATTAATGATTGGTGATGTCTATGGTTCAATGGGGAGAAAAATTTTATATGCAAAACTTCCTGAACTAAGAACGCAAAAAGGAATAAATTTTGTAATTGTAAATGGAGAAAACATTGCTCATGGTACTGGTATTAATGAAACATATTACAAGGAATTACTAGAAAATCATGTTAATGTTGTAACTTTAGGAAATCATTCCTTTAGAAATAATGATATCCATAATTTTATTGCAGATGCTAAATCTTTGATAAGACCATTGAATATGCCAGAAGGAACTCCTGGAAAAGGATATGTAACAGTAAGATATAATAATATTACAATTACGGTATTCCAAGTAATGGGAAGAACTTTTATGAATGGTCCTCTTGATTGTCCATTCCGTGCAACAGAAAATCTATTAAAAAATGTAAAAAGTGATTTATACATTTGTGATTTTCACGGAGAAGCAACAAGTGAAAAAGTCGCGTATGGCTTATATTTTGATGGCAGAATAAACGTCATAGCTGGTACGCACACTCACGTTCAAACAAATGATGCTCATATTCTTGATAAAGGAACAATGTACATGACAGATCTTGGAATGACAGGAGCTCGCGATGGTGTTATTGGCGTTGATCCAATAATGATTGAACAAAAGTTTTTAACCGGTTTACCTTGCCGTCATATTCCAATGGAAAAAGGAAAAAAACAATTATGTGGATTAATTATAGAAATTAACGAGTCATCGCATAAAGTGACAAATTTCGAGGTTGTTAATATAGTACAATAGTGTTGTAAGCATAAAATCCTTTCAAATTGAATAGAATTTATTGCAAACAAATTTACTAGGAGGTATTATATTATGGATGTATTAAAAGTTTCTTCAAAATCAAAACCAAATTCTGTAGCAGGTGCACTTGCAAATGCATTTCGTGACAAACAAGTTGTAGAAGTACAAGCTGTAGGGGCTGGCTCATTAAATCAAGCAATTAAAGCTATCGCTATTGCAAGAGGATATGTAGCACCTACAGGAAAGGATTTAGTTTGTATCCCTGCTTTCAGCGATGTTGTAATTGATGGTGAAGAACGTACTGCAATTAAGTTAATTGTTGAATCTCGTAAATAAGTTGGCTTTTGCCAACTTTTTCTTAAAAATAGAAGAGGTGATAAAATGAGTTTACCGACTCTCATGACAGAAAGATTAATAATAAGACCAATATCTGTATTAGATGCAGATGATATGTATGAATATGCAAGAACTCCATATGTTGGTCCACTAGCAGGATGGGAACCACATCATTCTATTGATCAAACAATCGCTGTTATAAAGAATATGCAAACAATTCATAGTCCTAATGAACTTGGTAATTGGGCAATAATCTATCGTGCAAATGGTAAAATGATTGGAACCATTGAACTTTACAATCATATCCCATATTTTAAGGCAGAACTAGGTTATGCATTAAGCCCTACCTATTGGGGACAAGGCATTGTACCTGAGGCTGCACTAGAAGTAATTAGTTATGGATTTGAATACTTGCGTTTAAAAAGAATTGAAGTTGGTGTATTTACAGATAATTTTCAATCACAAAGAGTGTGTGAAAAATTAGGATTTACAAAAGAAGGAATCGCTAGAAATGGTTATCTCCGTTATGATGGAAAAATCTTTGATAAACTTCAATATGGAATGACAAATGTAGAATTTGAAGAAAAATATAGAAAGTAGTAAGTGTATGAAAAAAGCAAATACATATGTAAAATTAATTGAACCATCAATCAAAGAAGCAAGATATCGTAAGAATAATAATACAAATGTGTATCATTTTATGCTTGATCCTAAATATATAAATTTAGGGGCTGGAAAAAAATATATGTTAAAAACATACGGATGTCAAGGCAATCTTGCAGATAGCGAAAAAATATCTGGTATGCTTGAAATGATGGGATTTGAACCAACAGACAACGAATTAGAAGCAAACTTTGTTCTTTTCAATACTTGTGCAATTCGTGAGAATGCGGAAGAAAGAGTCTTTGGAGAACTTGGTAGACTTCAAAAATTTAAAAAGCAAAACCCTGAAATGCTAGTAGGAATATGTGGATGTATGCCACAAGAAGAAAAAGTGGTAAAAGCCTTAAAAGAAAAATTTGATCAAGTTGATATTGTATTTGGAACACATAACATTGCTTCCCTTCCAGAATACTTGTATGATGCTATTAATTCTAAGAAAAAAGTAATTGAAGTATTATCTTATGAAGGTGATATCTATGAAGAAATCCCTGTCAAAAGAGATCATGACAAAAAAGCTTGGGTTAACATTATGTATGGATGTGATGAATTTTGTACATATTGTATTGTCCCATATACAAGAGGAAAAGAACGCTCAAGAGATCCTCAAGCAATCCTTGATGAGGTAAAAAGCCTTGCGGAAGAAGGTTATGTAGAAGTAACATTATTAGGTCAAAATGTAAATGCCTACGGAAAAGATTTTACTGATTTAAAATATACTTTTGCTGATTTACTTAGAGATCTTAATAAAATTAATATTCCACGTATTCGTTTTACAACATCTCATCCTCGTGATTTAGATGATGCAACAATTGAAGCTATGGCCCTTGGGGGAAACATTATGCCTCATCTTCATCTACCAGTACAATCAGGTAGTAGTACAGTATTAAAAAAGATGAACCGTAAATATACAAAAGAAGAATATATGGATAAGATTAACAAACTTAAAGCTAAGATTCCTGATATCGTTATTACTACTGATATCATAGTAGCTTTCCCAGGAGAAACTGAAGAAGACTTCCAAAAAACAATTGACTTAGTAAAGGAAGTTGAATATGGTGGAGCATATACATTTATCTACTCCCCACGTGAAGGAACTCCCGCCGCAACTTATCCAAATCCATTAACCGAAGTTGAAAAACATCAACGCTTAGATGCTTTAAATGAAGTAGTTAATACATATAGTTTGAAAGCTCATCAAAAATTTGAAAATGAAATTGTCGAAGTACTAGTTGAAGGCCCAAGTAAAAATAACCCTAATATTTTATCAGGATATTCTAAGCATAATATGTTAGTTAATTTTGAAGGTGACAAATCTTTAATAGGAAAACTTGTAAATGTAAAAGTTACAAAAGCATACTCATGGCATTTATTTGGTGAAGTACAAAAATAAATTAACTACTAAGAAATTAAATTCTTAGTAGTTTTTTTTAAAAAGAGGAGTAATTAATGAAGAACAAGATATATATATTTATAAAAGGAATATTAGCTGGTTTTTGTATTGGCCTTGGTGGCAGATTATTTTTAGAAGGATTAAATCTTGGTGTTGGTAAAGTCGTATCGGCATTTTTATTTCCAATTGGTTTAATTTTAATTTGTAATTTTGATTTTTATCTTTACACTGGTAAAATATGTTATTTACCAAATGCCATAAAAGAGAAAAATGCTTTAAATTACATTTTTGAATTATTACTAGGATTTATCGGAAACTTCTTTGGAGCTTTCCTAATCGCAATAATTTTTAAATTATGTTTTGGAAATAGTGAGATAGTAAGTGGTGTTGTTCAAACTAAATTAGACTATGAGTGGTATAAACTAATAGTTTTAGGTTTCCTTTGTGGAATTCTTATATATTTTGCAGTTGAAGGATTTAAAAATATCCAAAACAACTTTGGAAAATATATAGTTTTAATTCTTTGTATAGCAGGATTCATCATTGCTAGTTTTGAACACTGTATTGCTGATATTTTCTATTTTTCATTAAATGGATTAACAATAAAAGAAATATTTGTCATAATCCCGTTAATAACTTTAGGCAATAGTTTAGGGGGAATGCTTGTCCCCACAATTAAACTTATATTTGAAAAAGATAAAGATTAAAAATTTTAGTGTAAATAGTATTATTTACACTTTTTTTCACATTTACTTCTCGTAATTAATAAAATATAGTGTAATTAATATTCATTAATTCATTTAATATCTAATATAATTAAGTAAATATCGTCACCCTAAACAATAGAAATGAATATATTATACTGAGGAGGGATATAGATGAATGAAGTTCGCGAAATAGTCACTAGAGCCGTAGTCGCAAAAGGTAAAAAAATATTTCGTGTTAGTGAAGTAGTAAAGCCTTGTAATGATGCCTACAGTATTCTTGGATGTTGGGTTATAAATCATGAATTTGAAGCAGAACTTGGCGATAAGAAAGTAGACCTTCAAGGTGACTTTGAAATCAATATATGGTATGCTTATGACAATAATTCAAAAACCGATATTGCGAGAAGTACATCTCACTATACAGGAACAATAAAAGTTAGAGAAATCATTTGTGATTATATTGGAAATAACTGTGATGTTATAGCACGAGTTTTACAACAACCTACTTGCACAAATGCTAAAATTACTGACCAAGGCATAGAAGTAGAAGTAGTCTTTGAAGTATTAGTAGAAGTAATAGGTGAAACAAAGATGATGGTTACAGTATTTAATTGTACAGATAATGTAGAACCTATTGATGATGATGACTTCGAAAATGAAATTAATGAGGACTTTTTAAATGAACCAAAATAATAAGGTAGAAGAGAGGGATTTAGATGTATCATATTGTAAGAATGAATGAAAAGTTAGAACAAATAGCTTTAACATATAATCTAAGTGTAGAAGAAATTAAGAGTAACAATCAACATATAAGAGATTGGGGAAAACTTGTTGCGGGGACCAAATTAATTCTTCCTGCTATCCCTTCAGCTTTACGTGATGAGTTAAATGATGTAGAACCATTTATAGAAGATTACTATCCAAAATTGATTAATCCATCTGAATATCAAAATATCAATGATGAAGAACCTAAAGTAGAGGTAAACAATGAAAATAATGAGGTCGAAGAAACTTCATCAAAACCAGTTTCGACAATTCAGAAAAAGACTAATCCATCTAAAACACCAACTTACTATAAAGGATACTATCCTCATACTTCTTATCTCTACCCATATTATTACCCTTACGCAATAAGAAAAACAAAGCATAATCATAAATAATCCATCTTAGGATGGATTTTTTATTGATTTTTTTATATAAAAATGGTATAATATTAGTGAAAGGAAAGGTGATAATATGACTGATTTAGAAATCAAAAACTTAATTGAAAAAATTGATGTTGAAAAAAGCCCAGCTAACCTAAGAAAGCTTTTAATAGATTATCACCCGTATGACCTTGCGACAATATTTAAAGAGTTAAGTGAGCAATCAAGAAAATTGTTTTACTCTACATTTGATGAAAAAGAACTAGCAGATATTTTTGAATATTTAGATGAAGAAGATGCGGTAAAATACTTACAAGAAATGAATCTTCAAAAAGCTTCATCAGTAATTAATGAAATGGAACCCGATGATGCCGCCGATGTTATGAGTGCAATGGAAGATGATAACATGCAAAGTTATCTTGCTGAAATGCCAAAAGAAGATGCCCAAGAGTTAGGTGAATTGGTTAAGTATGATGATGACACTGCAGGTTCTGTTATGTCCACAAACTATGTAGAGTTATCAACTAAAATGGATGTTAAAGATGCAATGAAACATTTAATATCTGTAGCTAATGAACTAGAAATTATTGATCCATTATTTATTTGTGAAAATGATATTTTAAAAGGATATATTGATTTAAAAGATTTGATAATCGCAAGATCTCCAAACAAAATGGAAGATATAATGAATCCTAATGTAATTAGTTGTGAAGTAAATGATGACATTGGAATGGTAATTAAAAAAATTAAAGACTATGATATTAATGCAATCCCTGTAACATATAATGGAAAATTAGTAGGAATAGTTACTGTCGATGATGCCATTGATGAAGCCATCGAAGATATTAAAGATGATTATTCCAAGATGGTCGGTGTAACATCAGATATTGATGAAACAACCAATATCTTTAAAAATATGTTAAAGAGATTACCTTGGCTAATATGCCTTCTTGTCGCAAGTTTACTTATTTCTAATATAACTAGTACTTTTGAAGAAGTAATTGTTCAAGTTACGATTTTTGCTTTTTTCCAATCTCTTGTATTTGATATGGCAGGAAATGCTGGAACCCAAAGTCTTGCAGTTACTGTTAGAAGCATTAGTAAACATGAAATGGATACTAAAAAAGGTGTTTTTAAACACCTTGGAAAAGAACTATTAACAGCTGTCATTACTTCGGTAATTCTTGGAATTCTAACATTTGGAATGTGTTATTTATACTTGTTAATTAAAAATGATAAAACTGTTGTATATTGGTTAGTATCATTAATAATTAGTGGTTCATTAATGATTTCTTTACTAGTAACAGAAATGTTAGGAGCTATTATTCCTCTTTTCTTCTACAAAATAAAAGTTGACCCTGCTGTTGCATCAGGCCCACTCATTACAACCTTAAGTGATACTATTTCAATTGTTATTTATTTTGGACTAGCAAGTCTACTATTAAGTCACATTATGGTAGGAGGATGATCTAAATGGAAAAAAAGAATTTACAACAAATTGTTGAATTAATTGAAAATACTCTTGATGTTAAAACTTTAAAAGAAGAATTAAGTCAATACCATAATTATGAACTTGCTAAAATCATTTCTGAATTATCTGAAGAAAAACAAGCTGAAGTTTTCACTTTATTTAATAATGAAGAACTAGCTCAAATACTTGTATATTTAGATACTGATGATACATCAGATATCTTAGAAGATATTGATGCGAAACAAGCTGCTTCAATTATCAATGAAATGGAACCTGATGACGCGGTTGACATTTTAGAAGAAATTGATGATGAGCATGCATCAAAAATTATTAATTATCTAGATGAAGAAGTAAAAGATGATATCAAAGAACTATCTCAATATAAAGAAGATAGTGCGGGATCAATCATGAATACTAACTTTATTAAAGTCTATGATACGTATGATGTAAAAGATGCTATGCGTGTACTTGTAAAAGAAGCTCCAGATGTTGAATCAATAAGTACCCTAATGGTTGTTGATAAATATGAAAAATTAGTTGGAATATTAGATTTAAAAAAATTAATTATATCTAAAACTCCATGTTTAATTAGTGATATTATGAATACTCACTACCAAGTAGTAGATGTTGATGATAATATTGAATATGTAGTTAAAGAAATTAGTGATTATGATATCTTAGTAATGCCTGTTATTGATAGTGGTGTTATTAAAGGAATTATCACAATGGATGATGCTTTTGATGCAATCGCCACAAACGCTGAAGATGACTATGCAAAACTAGCCGGTTTAGTTGAAAATGAAGAAACTAAAGATTCAGTTGGGGAATCTATTAAAAAAAGAATTCCTTGGTTGATTATTCTTTTATTCTTAGATTTAGTTGTTTCTGCCGTTATTGGTGGCTTTGGTAATATTATTGCGGCTGTACCAATCCTTGCTTTTTTCCAAGCGGCTGTCTTAGGTCTTGCGGGAAACTGCGGAACCCAAGCACTAGCGATTGCCGTTAGAAAACTTGGAGAAGATGAAGAACATACAAACAAGAGAATATTTAAGCATCTATGCAAAGAAACTCTCCTTGGTTTGTTGACAGGATTAGTTTTAGGCATTGCTTCCTTTGTTCTTGTTGTGGGAATGCTTTACTTAAAAAAAGAAGTTGAAATACCTCCACTAAAGATTGGTTTAGTTCTTGGCATTTCTATTTTAGTAGCCGTTGCAGCATCTAATTTATTTGGAGCATTAATTCCTGTAATATTCTTTAAATTAAAAATTGATCCTGCTGTTGCATCAGGTCCTTTCATTACAACTATAAACGATATAATAGTTGTAGTAATTTACTTTAGTATTGCTGCCATCTTACTACAAGGCTATATATTTTAAATAATAAAATAGACACTTCAAAACTAAAAAGTGTCTATTTTTTATGGTATTAACTTATTCATCTAGGTAAGTTAGCATTTACAGGATAAGGATAAGGATAAGGATAGGGATAAGGGTATGGGTATGGGTAAGGATATCCGGCAGTTGGATAAGTGTAGTTATATTGATATTGAGGATAAGGCTGTTGATTGCCATACAATCCTTGTTGATTTCCACAACATTGTCTACCATTTAACCAAAATGGAGCGGAAATAATAGCTGCTCCAGCGATAATAGGAAGCCACAATCTTCCCCCACGTTCATTATAAAACATTTGATAATGCACCATCAAAACCTCCTTTATTAATATAGTATGCAAACTATAATTAATAAGTGATGGTTAAGCATTTATAATTGTATAGTTATATATATATTCCTCCAAAGTTAAATTATTCTCATATATATATTTTGCAACCTCAACACCTACATATCGGTAGTGCCAAGGTTCATAACCATATCCAGTAATTTCTGTTTTATCCTTAGGATAACGAAGGATAAAGCCATATTTATATGCGTTATTTTTTAAAAAATGAAAAGATAGGGTATTTTCAAAATATAATGTTAAACCGGTATCTTTAGTTGATACATCAATAGCAAGTCCTGTTTGATGTTCAGAATGACCAGCCATCGCAATATACATAGGATCATTGCCATGTGTAAATAATTCCTCTTGTCTAGTGTATGAACGATATCCTGAAAATACGGTTAGCTCAATTCCTTCAAATGTCGCATCATGAACCATTCTAGTATATGCTTCAAGAGTTTGTTTATCTAATAAAATTATTTCATTCTCACGATGAATTTTTGGTATATCTCCAATATCTACAAGGGAATCAGGAATATATGTTGCACCAACATAATACTTACGATTGACAAGAATAATGTTGTTACAAGTTATCGCGGGAGAAATGGTATTATAGTCATAAAATTCAGGAAAATTAATACTATTTAGAACATACTCAATAGAATATGATTCTTGATATTTTTGGTAGTATAGATTTAAGGAATCTTTATCATAACAATTATAACAACTAATCTGTTTTTCAAATTCATCTAGGGGTGAATTATTTAATGCATCACTTTTTAATTTTGATACCAAAATAATATTAAGAATTAATAAACATAATAAAAGCCATTTGATTTTTCTATTTGTCAAAATAAGACCTCCTATTTTATTATTTGATAAAAAATAATAAAATATGCAACTTTTTTTGTAATTTTGAGTATTTTATGATAAAATAATGTGATGAAAGGATGATGAAAAATATGAAAAAAATACTTTTAATTGATGGAAATAGTTTAATGTTTAGGGCATACTATGCCACTGCTTACACAGGAAATCTAATGCAAACCTCAACTGGGATGTACAGTAATGCGGTATACGGGTTTGTTAATATGATCAACAAAGTAACATCAGAACAAGATTTTGATCATATTTTTGTTGCCTTTGATAAAGGTAAAAAAACATTTCGTCATCAAGCTTATACTGAGTATAAAGGAAATAGAAAACCAATGCCACCAGAGTTTGCTATGCAAATTCCCTTAATTAAAGAATATTTAGATGTTTTACAAATTAAAAGGTTAGAAACTGATGAATATGAAGCTGATGATTTAATTGCGACAATGGCAACAAAAGCAATTAACAATGGTTATGAGGCCCTAGTAATATCAGGTGATAAAGATTTATTACAACTTGTAAATGATAAAACCACAGTAGCATTAACCAAAAAAGGCATCAGTGAGTTAGAGTTTTATACTCCTCAAAACTTTCATGAACTAATGGGTTTTAATCCCAATCAAGTAACAGACTATAAAGGATTATATGGTGATGACTCTGATAATTTACCTGGAGTTACAGGTGTTGGAGAAAAAACTGCAATTAAACTGTTAAATGAATATGGGACTTTAGAAAACATTATTGATAATGCTTCAAACATAAAAGGTAAACTAGGAGAAAGAATCTTAAACGATCAAGAACAAGCTAAAAAATGTAAGTATTTAGCGACTCTATGTTTAAATGCTGAAATCCCAGTTGATCTAGATGATACAACATACATAGAACCATCTGTAAAAGAATTAAGAGCATTCTTTGAAAAAATGGAATTTAAGTCATTTATTAAAAGACTTGATACATCAAAAATTAATGAAGTTGAAAATAAAGTTCAGGAAAATGTTATGTTTTCTTTTCCAAATATAGAGATAGATAATCTAAATCTCTTTTTAGAAAAAATAAAAAGCTGTGATAAAAATATAATAGTTGAAGTAGAACTTGATGGAATGAACTATCATAAAGCTAATTTAATTGGGTTTTCTTTATTAATTGATGATTACGGTTTTTACTTTAATAAACAATTTATTTATCAAGATGAAATTATAAACTTTTTAAATCGTGATGATTTACGCTTTAAAGCAATTGATTTAAAAAGAGTATATTGTACTTTTATGAAATATGGAATTCAAATTAAACATTTTGATTTTGATGTAATATTATGTTCATATGTAGCAGATCAAAATCTTCCAAATCATGATATTAAGTATATCTTTGATCAATTTCAAACCGTTGAACTTCCATACTTTGAAGAAGTTTATGGAAAAAAATCTATATTACAAATTCCAACTGATGATGTTATCGCTAAATATAGTATTTACAAATGTTATTATACTAAAATGTTAGAACCAAAAATGATGGCAAAATTAGATGAAACTAATCAAACCGCTTTATTAAAAGACATTGAAATTCCGCTTGCGGTTGTACTTGGTGATATTGAATTAAACGGATTTAAAATCAATAAAACAAGACTTGAAGAAATCGGCCTTTTCTTATCTGATGAAATTAGTGATTTGGAAAAAGAAATATATGAATTAGTTGGTCATGAATTTAACATTGCCTCGCCTAAACAATTAGGTGTTGTTCTATTCGAAGAATTAAACATCGGTAAGGGAAAAAAGAATAAGACTGGATACTCTACATCTGCCGAAGTACTTGAAAAGTTAGCTCACTTACACCCTGTACCAAGAAAGATTCTAGAATATCGTAAATATAGTAAATTGCTATCAACATATGTTGTAGGACTAAGTGAAGAAATCAGCAAAGTAGATGGAAAAGTACATACAACATTTAAACAAGCATTAACTCAAACAGGAAGACTTTCTTCAACAGAACCAAACATCCAAAATATTCCTGTTAGAACAAGCGATGGAAGATTAATCCGCTCTGCCTTTGTTCCAAGTTTTGAAGATGGATATTTAGTTAGTGCGGACTATTCACAAATTGAATTAAGAATACTTGCTCATGTATCAGGCTGTAAAAATATGATTGATGACTTTAATCATGGTATAGATTTCCACACAATTACCGCATCTAAAATATATGGAGTTGATGTTGAAAATGTAACCAAAGATATGAGAAGAATCGCTAAAGCCGTTAATTTTGGAATTGTTTATGGCATGAGTGATTGGGGTTTATCAGAGCAATTACAAATACCTGTCTATGAAGCAAGCGACTTTATAAAGAAATACTTTGAAATATATCCTGAAATTAAAACCTACCTAAATGATGTTGTTGAAGATTGTAAATTAACGACATATACAACCACCATTTTTAATCGTCGCCGTTACATTAAGGAAATTAATTCTAGTAACCATAATTTGAGTGAGTTCGCAAAACGTACAGCAATGAATGCTCCTATTCAAGGTAGTGCTGCTGATATAATAAAGATAGCAATGATTAATGTCCACAAGAAGATGAAAGAATTAAATCTTCAAAGCAAAATGGTAGCTCAAGTTCATGATGAATTAATTATTGATGTTCATCCAAGTGAACTAGAAATAGTGAAACAAATGTTAAAAGAAATTATGGAAAGTGCGGTAAGCTTAAAAGTAAAAATGATAGTTGATGTAGAGGAAGGAAAAACTTGGGATTTAAAATAAGGAAGTGAAAATATGCCAGAATTACCAGAAGTTGAAACGGTAAGAAGAACTCTTGAACACCAAATACTAAATGAAAAAATAGTTGATGTAAAAGTTCTATATGAAGGAATTTTAGAAAATGTAACCAAAGAAGAATTTAAACAAAATCTTATAAATGAAACTATCACGGATATTAAAAGATATGGAAAATATTTAGTATTTATCTTTAATCATGTAAGTATTATTTCCCATCTAAGAATGGAAGGTAAATTTTTCTTAAAAAGTATTGATGATCCCATTATCAAACATGAACATATAATCTTTTATTTTGAAAGTGGTAGAACTCTTAGATATCATGATACTAGAAAATTTGGTAAGATGGCATTAATTCACTCTACCTCATGGAATGAAATTATGTCATATCCATCAGTAAAAAAATTAGGACCTGAGGCTAACACTACGAACCTTACTAAGGAATATTTGTATTCAAAACTAAAGAAATTAAAGGAACCAATCAAAAGTGCTTTATTGAACCAAGAAATCCTAGCTGGTCTGGGAAATATATATGTTGATGAAGTATGCTTTATGGCAAAATTATATCCAGGGATGTCTTGTGAAAAGATAACATTAGAAGATTGTGATAATATCGTAAAGTACAGTAAAGAAATCTTAAATCAAGCCATTCTAGCAGGGGGAACGACAATCAGAAGTTATACTAGTAGTCTTGGTGTCACAGGAAGATTTCAACTCTCACTTCATGTCCACACCAAAGAAGGAGAAGCATGTGAAAGATGTCATACGACTATAAAAAAGATGGTAGTAGGTGGTAGAGGAACTTACTATTGTCCAAACTGTCAAAAAGATCGTCTTCCCAAAGTAATCGGACTTACTGGAGGAATTGCCAGTGGAAAAAGTACTGTCTCGACATATTTAAAAAATAAAGGCTACATTGTAATTGATAGTGATGAAATTGTAAACAAACTATATCAAAATAAACAAATAATCGAAATAATAAAAACGACATTTGGTGATGAATATATATATGGTGGAAAAATAAATAAACCAGCTTTAGGTAATCTTGTATTTAATAATCAAGAGTCATTAAATAAATTAAATAGTTTAATCCACCCTTTAGTTAAAGCAAAAATAATAAGTGAGATTAAAAAACAAAGCAACGGTCTTGTCTTCATTGATGTACCTCTACTTTTTGAAGCAAGCTTTGAAGATTTGTGTGACCAAATAATAGTAGTAAATGTTGATCCTAAACAAAATATTGAAAGATTAATGAAACGTGATAATATTGATGAAACCTTCGCAGTAACAAAAATATCATCACAATTACCCCTTCAACAAAAGTGTGAAAAAGCAAACTTTATAATTGATAATTCACGTGATTTATGTTATACTTATACACAAATCGATAATATTTTAACAAAATTAAATTAGGAGGTATTTTATGGCATCAGGCTTAAAAAACTTTTTTTCCAATGAGTTTGAAACAAACTATGGTGATGATCGAGATGTTACATCACATTATTATGGAAATGATTATAACAAAACAAAAGAAGCAGTAATCCAAGCTGGTAAACGATTAGGTTATGATGCTACTAACATAGATGATAAATATAAGGAAATCTTTCTTGCTTCAAAAACCAAAGGAGAAATTATTGTAACAATTCGAACATTCTCGTATTATGAAAATAGTGTTGACTTTAAAGTAATTACTCACTATATAATCCCTCGTGGTAGAGCAAAAAAATTTGCGGAACTAATGTATCAAGACCTTGATCGATTACTTGTGTTAAAGAGAAAAGGTGATTATAATGAATGATAATATAGTTGTTGAAAATACAAAATTTATTGCCTTTCGTGATGCAGAATTGACCCAAGTGGCTCAAAAAGAATTAACTCATTTATACATGCCCCTTGTAGGACAAAAAAGTATTAATATATATATAACCCTATCTACATTGATTCCCTTTGGTGAAAATGAATCAAAAAGCATAGGCCATTTGAAATTATTTCAATTATTAAAGATCAACAATGAAAATGAATTTATTAAAGAAAGAAATAAACTAGAAGCCATTGGCTTAATTGAAGTATACTTTAATGGAGAAGATTTTATCTACAAATTAAAAACTCCACTTACGCCTAATGAATTTTTTCAAAATGAAACTTTAAGTTATTTTCTCCTTCAAAATGTCAAGGAAGAATCATACCAAAATCTAGTAATGGATTTTTTAATTCATCGTTTTGATATTTCGAAATATCAAAATATAACTAAATCATTTGATGATGTTTATACTCTTGATAATAATGTAAATATCAATTATTTACAAGAATTAACTACCCTTGTTACAACACCAACAGGAGAACAAATAAGAGTTAATAACCCTCACTTTGATTATCAGTATTTAACAATTCTTTTAAATGCAAGTGGTATTGTAAATACTAGTTTATTAAATCAAAAGAATATATATAATGATATAAACAAATATAGTTTCTTATATCAATTATCAACTGAAGAAATTAAAGATGCAATCTTCCAAAGTCTACTTCCAAACAAAGATATTGACCTTGAAGAATTTAAAAAAGCATGCAAACAAATATATGATAAACATCAAGTAAAACCTAAAATTGTAAATGTTCAAACATCTAATACCGACAATAAACTAATAAACTACTTAGATCAAACAGCACCAACCGAAATTGTTAAAACTAAGTTTGGAGTAGGTCTTGTAGGTTCTGAAATAGAAATGTTTAATAAATTAATGGAAAATACGGGAATTAGTTTAGGTATTTTAAATGTTTTAATTATATATGTTTTACAAGATAAAAATGGTGAAGTACCAAGTTATAACTATTTTGATAAAATAATTAAAACATGGCAAAGAATGGGAATTTCTTCAACTAAACAAGCAATAGATCATATCAATGGTCGTGGGGAAACTCAACAACCAACTAAGAGAACTTCCAACAAAAATGTAAAACCAGTACCTGAATGGTATGGTGAGTACGCTAAAGACTTAGATACAAAATCTAAACCAAATCTAAGTGAAAGTGATGAAGAAGCTATGAAAGAATTAAACGAGTTGTTTAAATTTGAGGAGAAGTAAGATGAATGAAAATCAAAAATTAATTAACGAAATTAAAAACTTAAAACCTGTTCAAACATTCTTAAAAGAAAATAATTTTGATGAATCAATTATTGAAAATAATCTTCTTATATTTTGTTCATACAAAATGAAGTTATCAAAATGTGTAGGTTGTAAAGGTTTAGAACATTGTCAACAAAACTTCTTAGGTCAAGCACCATCATTATATTATAATGATTCTCAAATTGTAATAGATTATATTCCATGCAAATATCAAAAGAAAATTAATGATGAAAAAAATAAAGAATCAAGACTTCACCTAATAGCAACAAACTTTAACAACTATAATTTTGATGATGTATATAAATCAAAAGAAAGAACAGAACTATTATTTAAAGTAATGAATGTATATAATGCTTATAAAAACCATGAGGAATGTAAAGGATTATATATATATGGACCATATGGATGTGGCAAAAGTTACATGCTTGCATGGCTTGCGACAAAACTTGTAGAGATGAATGCAACCGTATTATTCGCATATTATCCTGATTTAGTCCGCCAAATCAAAAGTTCCATTTCGGATGGAGGATTAGAAGATTACTTAAATGAATTGAAAGAAGTCGAAGTACTAATGATTGATGATATCGGTGGAGAATCAAACAGTGATTTTATCCGCGATGAAGTATTAGGAGCGGTCCTTCAAACAAGAATGTATAATAAAGCATTAACTTTTATGAGTTCAAACCTTGATCCTAAACTTTTACTTGAACACCTTGCGAGTGGATCAAAAGATGTAGATCATGTGAAAGGTTCAAGAGTGTTTGAACGTATAAATACCTTAATGGAATTTGTTGAATTAAAAGATAAAAACTATCGTTAATATTGACTTTTTATTAAAAAAAGCGTATAATGAATATAGAAATCAAAAAAAGCGATGATTAGGACAAGATATTTAGAAACTAATTTATTAGTGAGGCAAGATAGTGAAAACTGCCAAATTAAGCCTAGATGTTACTCCCTATGAGCTATCTAGAGAAATCTATGATCGTAATTCTTGCGTTAAAAGAACTAAAGGGCACAACAATAGTTGTGAACTAAGGTGGTACCGCGATTAAAGACTTTTAAAGCCTAGTATTTAACTCGTCCTTAGACATTTAAGTAAACATGTATGTTTATTTAATATCTAAGGCTTTTATTATTTAGGAGGAATTTTAGAATATGAATGAACTTATTAAACTTATTTTTCCTGATGGTTCTATAAAGGAATTTGAAAAAGGTACAACACCATATCAAGTAGCCGCATCAATTTCATCAAGCTTATCAAAAAAATGCGTTATCGCAAAACTTGATGATGAATTAGTTGATATGAGTGCACCCCTTGAAAAAGGTGGTAAAATTGAACTTTTAACAGCATCAGCAGAAGGACTTGAACCAGTATTAAATCACTCTTGTGCTCACCTTCTTGCGAATGCCATTAAAGAATTATACCCAAATGCTATGTTTGGTGTAGGACCTGCAATTGAAGAAGGCTTCTATTATGACATGGATTTAGGTGATGTTAAGCTTACTGAAGAAGACTTACCTAAGATTGAAAAGAAAATGCAAGCTTTAGTTGCATCAGGTATGGAAATCAAAAGAGAAGTAGTTTCTAAAGAAGAAGCTAAAGAAATCTTTAAAAATGATGTATATAAACTTGAATTAGTAAATGAATTACCAGATGATGAAGTAATTACAATGTATCGACAAGGCAACTATGTTGACTTATGTCGTGGTCCTCATGTATCTAGTACAAAATGGTTAAAACATTTCAAATTACTAAGTGTATCAGGTGCATACTGGCGTGGTGATTCAAGCAAAGCTCAATTACAAAGAGTTTATGGTACTTGTTTCATGAATGAAGAATCTTTAAAAGAACATCTTCAAAATCTTGAAGAAAGAAAGAAAAGAGATCACCGTAAATTAGGTAAAGAATTAGAATTATTTATGCTAAGTGAATATGGTCCAGGATTCCCATTCTGGCTACCTAATGGTATGATTCTTCGTCGTACTCTAGAAAACTTCTGGTACAAGATTCATACTGATAATAACTATCTATTTGTTCAAACACCAATTATGTTAAATCGTGAATTATGGGAAATATCAGGTCACTGGTTTAATTATAAAGAAAACATGTATACATCAACAATTGATGGTAAGGAATTTGCCATTAAGCCAATGAATTGTCCCGGTGGAATGCTAGTATATAAAAACTCTATTCACTCTTATCGTGATTTCCCACTTCGAATCGGAGAATTAGGTCTTGTTCATAGACATGAAGCAAGTGGTGCTTTAAATGGTTTATTTAGAGTTCGTAACTTTACTCAAGATGATGCTCATATCTTTATTACTGAAGATCAAATTGAAGAAGAAATTGGTCGTTTAATTGATTTATATGATTATGTTTATAGTGTATTTGGCCTAAAATATCATATTGAACTTTCAACTAGACCTGAAAATAAATACATCGGTAAACTTGAAACTTGGGATAAAGCAGAACATGCTTTAGCAAGTGCAATGGAAAAGAAAGGTATTAAATATATCTTAAATCCTGGAGATGGTGCTTTCTATGGACCTAAGTTAGACTTTAAACTTAGAGATTCCATGAATCGTATTTGGCAATGTGGTACAATCCAACTTGATATGAATTTACCAGAAAGATTTGATTTAACATATGTTGCGGAAAACGGAGAAAAACTTCGTCCAATAATGCTTCACCGTGCACTATTTGGATCAATTGAACGTTTCATTGGTATCTTAATCGAACACTATGCAGGTGCATTCCCTCTATGGCTTGCTCCTCGTCAAGTTGTAATCATCCCTGTAAATAATGATGCTCACCTTGAATATGCAAAAGAAGTAGAAAGTGCATTAAAGAAAGCTGGACTTCGTGTATCAATAGATAGTCGTGAAGAAAAATTGAACTATAAGATTCGTGAAAGTCAAACTAAGAAAATTCCATATACTTTAGTACTTGGTGATAATGAAGTTAACAATCATACAATCACTTATCGTCATTTTGGAACAACTGAATCTGTAACATTATCATTTGATGAAATGGTTCAAAAACTTGTTCATGAAGTAGAAACTCTTGGAAAATAACAAAAAGGTCTCTAGAAGAAAAAAACATCTTCTAGAGATTTTCTTTAAAAGAAGGAGGAATGACTTATCGAAAAGTATTTAGAAGAAACTAAACTACTAGATTTTAACAATAAGAAAATTCAAGAATTATTAATAAAACTAAACTTAGATGATAACAATCAACTAGAAATAATTCAAAAAATATATAACTATGTAAAAGATGAAATAATGTTCGGCTATAATATTGATGATAAAATAAAAGCCTCAAAAGTACTAAAAGATGGTTATGGACAATGTAATACCAAAGGTATTTTACTTATGGCTCTTCTAAGAGCAAAACATATCCCTTGTCGTATCCATGGTTTTATGATTGATAAGTTATTACAAAAAGGTGCAATGACAGGTTTAGTTTATAAACTAGCACCAAAAGAAGTTTTACATAGCTATGTTGAAGTATATTATAATAATAAATGGTATGAGTTAGAAGGCTTTATTTTAGATAATGACTATCTAAATGGTCTTAAAACAATTGTAAAACCTAATCCAGATAAATCATTTATTGGTTATGGTGTTGCAACAAAAGATTTTGAAAATCCTACATTATATTTCAATTGTTGTAATACTTATATTCAAAAAGAAGGAATAGTAAAAGATTTTGGAATATATGATAATCCTGATGATTTACTTTTGCATCATCATCAAAACCTCAGTTTCATCAAAAAGCTTGCCTATCAATTTATAGGTAGAAAAAAGATGAATCACAATGTTAAAAAAATAAGAAAGCTTAACAAAAACAAATAGTCACCCTTTATCCCCTTAATCATATACTAACTATGAGGAGGGATAATATGAATAGTGACAACTTCAATTTACGTGTTGAGTTTGAAGAATATACAGTCAAAAAAGGCGATAGCATGTATACCATCGCCAAGAAGTATGGAACAACTGTATCGGAATTAACTGATATAAATATGTTAACATCAACCGTAATTTACCCAGGCCAAGTATTATTAGTGCCAAAAAAACAAAACGTTGCGACTGACTATTATTTTGATACCTATACAATTAAGTCAGGAGACACAATTGAAAAGATTGCAACAAAGTTTAATATTGATCCTGTAACTATTGGACTATACAATGATTTTGGAAAACTTCAAATTGCACCAGAACAAACCTTGAAGATACCCCTAAGTAATGTATATGTAGTGAAAAATGGGGACACTGTTGACACAATCTTAGATACAACTGGTCGTACTGCTGATCAATTGTTAAGATCAAATAGTTCAATGTGGTTACAAACAGGTACAAAGATTTATTTATAAAATGCTCCTTAAAGGGAGCTTTTTTAAATATAGAAAACTATTTACAATAAAGTGTAAATATATATAATTAAATCAAAAAACAAAATAAAAATCTCGTTCTTTATTTGACAAAATGATAAAATTCTAGTATTCTTATATATATAAAAGAAAAGGTGAAAATCATGAAGAAAGTAACAGTAATCGGAGCAGGCTTTGCAGGAAGTGAAGCAACATGGCAACTCGCCAAAAGAGGCTATGAAGTAGTCTTATATGAAATGCGTCCTAATAAAATGACACCAGCCCATCATACTGATGGATTTGCAGAAATGGTTTGCAGCAATTCTCTTCGTGCCGCAAGCATTGAAAATGCGGTTGGACTTTTGAAAGAAGAAATGCGACAATTTGGCTCTTTAATAATGGAAGCAGCTGAACATACAAAAGTTGAAGCTGGTGGAGCTTTAGCAGTAGATCGAGAAAAATTTTCCCAATACATAACTAATAAAATTAAAGCCCTACCTAATGTAACAGTAATCAATGAAGAAGTAACCAAAATCCCAGAAGGCCCTGTTATTATCGCAAGCGGTCCTCTTACCTCAGATCTTCTTCATGATGAAATATCAAAATTACTAGGATTTAGTGATATGTATTTCTTTGATGCGGTTGCACCAATTGTTACAAAAGAATCAATAGATATGAATAAAGCATTTATTGCATCACGCTATAACAAAGGTGAAGCAGCTTATATTAACTGTCCAATGAATAAAGAAGAATTTGATAAATTCTATGAATTTTTAATTCATGCAGATACCGTTATTCCTCATGACTTTGAACTAAAAGTATTTGAAGGCTGCATGCCAGTTGAAGATATGGCTAAAAGAGGAAGACAAACCCTATTATTTGGTCCAATGAAACCAGTAGGGTTAGACGATCCAAGAACAGGAAGATGGCCTTATGCAGTTGTACAACTCAGGGAAGATAACCTTGAAAAAACGTTATACAATATTGTAGGTTTTCAAACTCACCTTAAATTTGGTGAACAAAAGAAATTACTCTCATTAATTCCTGGACTTGAAAATGCGGAAATTGTAAGATATGGCGTAATGCATAGAAATACTTATATTGATTCTCCCAAACTATTAAATAAAGGATATCAACTAATTAAAAACCCTAATATCTTTTTTGCAGGTCAAATGACGGGGGTTGAAGGTTATGTTGAATCTACTTCAAGTGGATTAATTGCGGGAATTAATATGGCAAGATACCTTGAAAATAAGCCAATCTTAGATCTTGATTCCACAACATCAAGTGGTGCCCTTGCTTGTTATATAAGTAGTCCTCATGCTGATTTTACTCCAATGAATGTAACTTTTGGTATCTTTAAACCATTAGATGAAAATGTAAAGAAAAAAGATCGTAAACAAGCTTATGTTGAAAGAGCTCTCAATAAATTAAAGGAATATTTGGAAAATGAATAAAAGACCGATGATTAGAAAACCTTCAAAAGGTACAACAAAAAGTCCTCGTAAAACTACAAATATTCAAGTTACAAAAGAAAAAGATAAATCAGAAGAAGCTATAAACAAATACAAGGAATACTTAGAAGTAGAACGTAACTATTCAAACTATACGGTTGATGGTTATATAAGAGATATAAATGATTTTTATGAATATTTAAAAATGGAAAAATTAGGAAATTTAATAAGCATTACTCATACTAATGTTCCAAGATATTACCTATCATATCTATCTACATCTCTTGCTTTAAGTAAGAAAAGTATCGCAAGAAAACTATCAAGCTTGCGCACATTTTATCGTTTTCTAGAACGTTCAGAAATAATAGATGTAAATCCATTTGATATGGTAGAAACTCCAAAAGCGGATAAAACCCTACCTCAAGTGTTGTACCCAAATGAGATAAAAGCCATCTTTGATTCCATAGATACGACAACTTCTCTAGGTAAAAGAGATCGCTTAATTGTAGAATTATTATATGGTACAGGTATGCGTGTAAGTGAATTATGTGGCCTAAAACCATCAGATATTGATTATTCAAATAATATGATTAAAGTGTTTGGTAAGGGACATAAAGAACGATATGTTCCCATGAATACTCATATAGTTGAAGCATTAAAAGCTTATCTTGAAGTCGCAAGACCAGAAATAATGTTGAAAAAGGAACTAGAAGATCACGGATTTTTACTAGTAAATAGCCATGGTGGTCCCTTAACAACAAGAGGAGTAAGATTAATAATTGAAAATATTGGCATGAATTTACCAGAACATATTAAAGCACATCCTCATACATTTAGACATACATGTGGAAGTGATTTACTATGTGGTGGAGCTGACCTTAGAGTAGTTCAAGAAATACTTGGTCATGCTAATTTATCAACTACTCAAATATATACTCACGTATCAAAAGAACAAATAAAAAAAGTTTATCTTGAACATCATCCAAGACAAACTCAAGTTAACGAGAAAAAGAAATAGGAAAAAATCATTGAGAATAAAAAAGCAATAGGAGGCTTTATGATTAAAATTGAACGTGCTTTACACAAAGATGCTAAAGAATTACTAGAAGTTCAAAAATCAGCATTTAAAAAATACTTAGATAAATATGGAGAATTTGACAGTAATCCATATCATATGACACTACATAGAATGGAGTTTAATATTAAATATCGTTTTGGACAATACTACAAAGTTGTCGATGAAGAAACCAACAAAATAATTGGTGGAATCTTTGGCTTTGAAGTAGATCAAAAAGAAGTAATGCAAATAGGTCAATTCTATTTGTTAGATGAATATCAAGAAAAAGGCTATGGTAAAATGGTACTTGAGTATTTTATTAATCAAAATCCAGATGTAGAACAATTCTACCTAGATACAATACTCCAAGAACAATACAACGTAGATTTTTACAAACATTTTGGCTTTGAAATTATTGATACAGAAGAAGAACACGAAGGCTTAACTTTTGTTACCCTTCTTAAGAAAAAAGAAAATAATTAAAACTTATACACAAAAATTGGGGGTAATTGAAATTACCCCCAATTTCTTTTAAGATATATCTTGATCCCCAACAAATTTATATAATCTTTTTATAAAAAAGTATTAAACTACAGAAGTTTCAACAATATTTTCACTTTCCATTTGTTAAACTCAAGATGTCACATCATGGCAAAAATAGAGAAAGTGTAAAAAATGAGTAAATACAAATTTTAAAGTATATGATACAACAAAAACAATCATAAAATGGTATAA